>JAABUN010001676.1_pt1 | contig 46247 bp, 48 predicted proteins | sample 5559311 | NCBI WGS metagenome assembly JAABUN01 (sample SAMN10711877, study PRJNA513370) | rock metagenome | isolation source: Antarctica rocks | place: Antarctica: Victoria Land, Siegfried Peak sud
CCGCTTGCGGCGTCCGGAAATCTCGCCTGGAGCAACGTAAATGACGTTCAAGAGCTAAACAAAGGACGCCGCAAGCGGTCGTCCCTACTACGGCATGAAGCAACTGCGTAACTCCTACTTCTATCTCCTAACTTCTAATTACAGACAACAGACTCCAGACGCAGTTGCCCCCGAAAAGGCGCCGAAAATTATGGGTTGGCAAGACAAGTTGCGCGAATTGGTGTAAAATTAATGGCAGTCCGCACCGTGCAGCGATAACTCGCGTCCCAACGCGAGGGCTGCACACCTTACTCTTCCAAGAGGTTTCTATGGCGCTTCACTCTCCCCCTTCCAAGCACACGCAGCGAATGTTGCAGTTGCTCATCGAAAAGAACAAGATTTCCAAAGAACAGGCCGCGCGCATCTGGAAAGATTCGCAGGGCGACGCGGCTCAGGCCGAGCAGATCGCGGGCGAAATGAAGGTGCCCGAAACCGACCTGACCGCCGCCAAAGCCGAAGCTCTGGGCGTGCCCTTCGTTGATCTTCACAAATCTACGCCTTCGGAAGATTCCAAGAATCTGGTTGACGCCGAAATGCAGGATCGCCTTAAGGCAACCCCGCTCTTTCAGGAAGGCAACACGCTCGTCGTGGCGATGGAAGACCCCAAGAACTTCCACGCCATCGAGGATTTGCGCATCAAAACCGGTCGCGACATTCGTGGCGTTTTGGCGCCGCCTTCGCAGGTCGAGGCGTTTAAAAACGGTGAAAACGGCTTCGGCCCACAAAAAGCCAACGGCGAATCGGGCGAAGGAGACGCGCCCGAACTCAACCTCGATGCGCAGGGCGATTGGGCGGGCAACGATTCGAGCATTGACGAAATGCTCGAAGGCCTCAAGCCAGCGCAGAAGTTGGAGAACCTCGACCCGACTAAGAGCGGCAAACGCAAGCGTCAGGCCGAGGACACCGACCGCGATGATAACGAAGTCACCGAACTCGATGCTGGCTCCATCGCGGGCGACAAAGAGGCGGGCGAAGAAGCGCCCATCATTCGCATCGTCAACACGATTTTGCTCTACGCCATCAAAGAGGGCGCCTCCGATATTCACATCGAGCCGCAGTCCAAAGGCGTGCGCGTGCGCTACCGCATTGACGGCGTTTTGCACGAGCAGATGAAAATTCCGCAATATGTGCTCAACCCGCTCATCTCGCGCGTCAAGATTATGTCGGAGATGAACATCGCCGAACGCCGCATCCCGCAGGACGGTCGCATCAAGATCACCATGCAGGGCAAGGAGTTCGACATGCGCGTCAACACCTGTCCCTCGGTTTTCGGCGAGAAGATCGTTATGCGTATCCTGGACAAATCTTCGGTCATGCTCGGTCTCGATAAGATCGGCCTTTACGAAGATATGCAGGCGATGTTATTGGACATCGCGATGCAGCCCAACGGCATGTTGATCGTGTGCGGCCCGACTGGTTCGGGCAAAACGACGACGCTTTACTCGCTGCTGAACGTGGTTTCGTCGGTCGAGAAAAACGTCTCGACGGTCGAAGACCCGGTGGAGTATCAGTTGCCCGGCCTGACGCAGGTTCAGGTCAACCGCAAAGCCGGGTTGACGTTTGCGACCGCTCTGCGCGCGTTCTTGCGCCAAGACCCCGACGTGATTATGGTCGGAGAAATCCGTGACCTTGAAACGGCGGAAATCGCGGTTCAGGCGTCTCTAACCGGTCACTTAGTTTTGTCCACGATTCACACCAACGATGCGCCTTCGAGCGCGACGCGTCTGGGAGACATGGGCGTCGAGCCGTTCTTGATTTCGGCTTCGATGTCGGGCGCACTGGCGCAACGTCTGGCGCGACAGATTTGCAAAAACTGCAAAGAAGAATACGAGCCGCCGCGCGAGACTTTGCTGCGTTTTGGCTTCGATCCGCTCAAGCATCCCGAACAGAAATTCTTTCGCGGGCGCGGGTGCGATGTTTGCAAGCAAACCGGCTATAAAGGCCGCACCGGCATTTACGAACTGATGCAGATCAACGAAGAGTTGCAGGAACTTATCGTGCGTCGCGCACCTGTTACCGAAGTGAAGGAAGCCGCGCGCGCCAACGGCATGATGACGCTGCAAGAAGATGGTTTCCGCAAATGTAAGGACGGCCACACGACGGTCGAAGAAGTCATGCGCGTCGTGTTTACCGGCGGACATTAGAGTTATGGGTGGTGAGTTGTGGGTGGTGAGTTACGAGAGCGAACGTTTCATAGAAAGCGCAGGGGTAACTTTGCGCAAGCGTTTCTTTCAGAGCATTCGCACTCACCACCCATAACCCACCACTCATAACCCGATTTCCCGGAGGTGAAATTATGAGCAAAATTCTGACAGCGCTCGCGTTGTATCCGGCGACGCTGGCGGGCATTGAGGCGCAACTGCGCGACGGCGGCGGCGAAGAACGGCAACCCGCGCCGCGCAAACTCGTCTTTTGCGACGAACGTGGTTTGTCGCAAACGGCGCCCGGACAAACGCTCGATGTGTGGACGGGACAGGAACCGGGCGAGCGCATCGCCAACACGATTTTGCTGTGCGCGATTCGCGACCGCGCTCAGCAGGTCACGCTCGAACCGGGCGAAAATGGCGTCAACGTGCGCTTTGAAGTCGAAAGCGGCGTGCGCGAACAGAAACTGCCCACCTTTGCCCTCGCGCCCATCGTGCGTCACTTCAAAACCCTGGCCAGCGACGCTGAATCGGCAACCCACGATGACGCAGAATTGTCCGGACAGGTCGCGATTGCGGTTGACGAACAACTCTTCCACGTTTCGTTTTCGCCGCTCCCAACGCAATGGGGAGCGGGCGTCAAAGTGCAATTTTTCCCACGCAGTTAAAGAAGAAAGAAGTCAGTAGTGCCCTAAGCGGGTAGTTCGATAGAGTAAAAACCGCCGTCATTCAGAGGAGGAAGGACGAAGAATCTGACTTCACAATATCGATACTCAAGCGTCAGATTCTTCGTCCTTCCTCCTCTGAATGACGGCGGTTGCGCAAAAAACACTCTGTTTTAACACTAAGCCAGGAGAAGTAAGCCATTGAATCGAACGTAAGCTGACGCGATTCTGACTTTCCTCTCCTGACTTCTTAAAATAAATCCTCCTCATGGCTCAAGCTCCCACTTCCATTGGTCGTCCCCCCGCTCCCGGCGGCGCGACACCCGCTCGTCCCCTCGCGCCCGGCACCAACGGGTTGCGCCCGCGTCCACCCGTCAATCAGGAAGCGCCCGGTGAATATCAGAACGGCACCGAAGCGCCCGTCGCACCCGAAGCCGAACCCACACAGCTCTACGAATTGGACGAAGTTCACCTCGACGAACTGCTGCAACATGTCATTGATTCCAAGGGCTCCGACTTGCATATGGCGGTCGCCAAGGCGCCCTGTGTGCGCGTTCACGGCATCGTCAAAGAGATTACCGCCTACGAGAAACTGCGCGCGCCAGTCTTGCAGCGCATGGTCTACGATATTCTCTCGGACGAGCAGATTCAGCGTTTCGAGAACGATTTAGAACTCGACTTTGCCTATACTACCGCCGACGCTGGGGCGCGTTTTCGCGTCAACATTTTCAAGGACAAAGGCGCGCTGGCGGCGGCGATGCGCATCATCCCGACCGAGATTCCCAATCCCGAAGACCTGAATTTGCCGGCGATCATTATGGAATTGGCCAACCGTCCGCGCGGCCTGTTTCTGGTGACCGGCCCGACCGGTTCGGGCAAGTCCACCACTTTGGCGGCGGTCATCAACAAGATCAACAAAGAACGCGAAGAGCACATCATCACCATCGAAGACCCCATCGAGTTCATCCATCCGCATCACAAATGCGTGGTCAACCAGCGCGAAGTTGGCACGGACACGCGTTCGTTCAAGAACGCTCTGCGCGCCGCGATGCGCGAAGACCCCGACGTGATTCTGGTGGGCGAAATGCGCGACAACGAAACGATTCACCTGGCGATTTCAGCTGCTGAAACCGGTCACCTTGTGTTGGGAACGCTGCACACCAACAGCGCCGCCGAATCGGTTGACCGCATGGTCGGCGTTTTTCCCGCCGAACAGCAGGAACAGGTGCGCACGCAGTTGTCGAACTCCATCGTCGCCATCGTGACGCAGCAGTTGCTCCCGAAAGTCGGCGGCGGACGCGTGGGCGCCATCGAAATCATGATCGCCAACTCGGCGATTCGCAACCTGATTCGCGAAGCCAAAGCGCACCAGATGGCCTCGATTATTCAGACGCAAAACAACATCGGCATGCAGACGATGGATCAGGCGTTGCGCGATTTGGTGTTAAATAATCAGGTCACCTACGAAGATGCCATGAGCCGCGCGCACAACCCCGCCGAGTTGGAGACGATGATTAACGGCGGCATGAGCAACAGTCATGCGGCGGGAAATGCGAGCGGGGCGCAATAATTGATTGAAGTAAGCGTTATATTTCGGAGAATATAACGCTCTACAAAAAACCTCGCACTCCTCGCTAATCTGTGCGATAATATATTGCGCATCCTGACGAACGCGTGTTGGCGTCAGGCGTCCTAACAATCTGCGGCTTCACGGTCGCTCAAGGAGAAACTCAACTATGCCGGTATTTGCTTACATCGCCAAAGATAACGGTGGCAAAATCCATCGTGGCCGCGTCGAAGCGCCCAACGAAAAGATGCTCACCAAACGCCTGACCGAACAGGGCTTTTTGGTGCAGACCGTGACCGCCGAAGGCACCAAGAAAAGGTTCAATCCGCTCAAGGCGATGCAGAGAGTCAAGCCAGTGCAGATTTCGGTTTTCTGTCGCCAGTTCGCCACCATGATCAACGCGGGCGTCTCCCTCGTGCGTTGTTTGTCGGTGTTGGAAAAGCAGTCGATGAACCCGAAGATGAAGGAGATCATCCGCGACGTGCAAAACCGCGTCGAAGCGGGCGAAACCCTGTCGCGCGCGATGTCGCATTATCCGACGGTCTTCTCCAAACTCACGCTTGGTCTGGTGCGCGCGGGCGAAGTCGGCGGTGTGCTGGACGAAACGCTCGAACGTCTGGCGCAGTTCATGGAGGCCGACATTCGGCTCCGTCAGAAGATCAAAGCGGCCATGACTTACCCGGTTTTGGTCGGCATCGTGGCGTTTTTGATCGTGACGTTTCTGGTGACCTTCATCGTGCCGAAGTTCATGGAAATTTTCAAGGACTTCAAAATCGAGATGCCCGCGATGACGCAGATGCTCATCAACGTCTCGAAGTTTTCCACCAGCTTGAATGGCATCGTGATTCTGGTCGGCGGCAGCGTCGGCTTTATGTTCGCGTTCAAGAAGTTCAAGAGCACCGCCTGGGGCAAGCGCATCTACGATAAATATAAGATGAAGCTGCCGGTGTTTGGCAAGCTCTCGCACAACATCGCCGTCGAGCGTTTCTGCCGCACCTTGTCCACCCTTCTCACGTCGGGCGTGCCGATTTTGCAGGCGATGGAAACCGTTTCGGGCGCCATCGACAACGAGACCTTCACCGATGTCATCATGACGGCGCGTGCCCGCATCCGCGAGGGCGATCCGATTGGCGAGCCGTTGGAGAAATCGAAACTGTTCCCGCCGATGGTGGTGCAGATGATCGCGATTGGCGAAGAGACCGGTTCGCTCGATCAGATGTTGGGCAAAGTCGCCGACTTCTACGAAGTCGAAATCGAGACCCAACTCGAACAGTTGGCGGCGGCCATCGAGCCGTTGATGATCGTCGGATTGGGCTTGGTCGTCGGCTTTATCGTTATCGCGATGTTCATGCCGATGATCGCGATTATGAACGGTTTGTCGTAACGTAGGTTGAGTTTGATAAAGGGCAGGAGCTTTTGGCTTCTGCCCTTTTGTGTCGGTGATTGGTTGTGGTGTCAGATCAGAGATTGTGAGGCGGGTCAGGAGTCACAACTCCTGATTGCGGGCCGTTGGCCGACTGTGCTCCGCACGGGGTTTGCGGAAAGCGGTGACATTTTTCCCTCACCCGCCCTCGCAGAGCTCGGAACTGCCTTGGCTCCGCCAGGCGACCACTCCCGTAGGGAGAAGGTTCACAGAAGACGCAACTTGGAAGAAAGCTCTTGACAATTATGCTCGCAAATAACCTTCTCCCTACGGGAGTGGTCGCCTGGCGGAGCCAAGGCAGTTCCGAGCTCTGCGAGGGCGGGTGAGGGAAAAATGTCACCGCTTTCCGCAAACTTTAAACTCTCCCAACCAATGATTTTCCTGCTTCTGTTCGTTTTGGGCACGCTCGTCGGCTCGTTTCTCAACGTGTGCATCTGGCGGATGCCGCGCGGCGAAAGCGTGGTCGCGCCGCCCTCACACTGCCCGACCTGTAACACGCGATTGACGCTGCTCGATTTGTTCCCGCTCGTTTCGCAACTCTGGTTACGCGGCAGATGCCGTTATTGCGGCGCCCGCTTTAGCTGGCGTTACGCGGGCATCGAACTGCTGACCGGAATTTTGTTCGTCCTGGTCGCGGTTCAACCCGGCAACTTGAGCGATTTAACCTTCTTCGCCTCGTGGACAGGCGATACTGCCAAATTGCTGCGCGATTTGATTTTCATGTCTACGCTCACTGTCGTGTTCTGGGTGGATTACGATACGCGATTAATTCAACTCGAATCGGTGCTGCTGATGGGACTGGCCGGACTGGGCTACGAGATTTATCGGGCCTTCGCGAGCTCCGATGCGGGAGTCATTCTGACCGACGGCAAAATTATCGCTGGGTTATTACCCGCGCCCGTGCCCGAAGCGATTTTGGCTGCCGTGATAACGGCGAGCGGATTGTGGCTGTTGCGCGAAGGATTTTCGCGCCTGTATGGACGCGAGGCGATGGGATTGGGCGATGTGCTGTTGGTCGCGGCGATTGCGCCCTATCTGGGCTGGAGCGCGCTCATCATCACTTTTCTGTTTCTGGCGTCGGTGCTGGGCGCTCTGATTGGGACGGCGTTTCAAATTCCGCGCGCGGCGCGTTCGTATCGGTGGGCCAAAGAGCGTCGCAAACGTTACGGCGGGCCGGATTGGTCGAAGCCGTTGCTGCGGCGTTCGCTGCGCGCGGCGATGCCGTTTGGCCCGATGTTGGCGATGGGCGCGGTCGCGGCTTTGCTCTTTGGCCAGCAGATCAACGATGCTTACCTCAATTGGATGATGCCCGACGCGAATTTGCCCCTCGCGTTATGGCACCAATTCGGCAACTAAGTTGCGCGCATCCTTTGATAACTACACGAATTTCAACGCTTGACTGTTTAAAAACGGGAGCAACTGGGGTAAACTAAGTGGCGTCTGTAATAAGTATTCCGCTTCCAATTGGCCGCTCTGACCGAACGGCTTCGAGGGGCGAACGTTTGGCTCATCCAAAGGATAATGTCCATGAAAAACCTCGCAACATCATCGCGCCGTAGCGCCTTCACTCTCGTCGAAATTCTGGTGGTGCTGGCCATCATCGGAATTCTGGCGGCGATTCTCTTTCCGGCGTTCAGCCGCGCGCAAGAAAGCGCACGGCAGACCAACTGCGCGTCCAACTTGAATCAAATCGGCCTGGCGGTGCAGCAGTATTATCAGGACACCAAGCGTTATCCCGATTCGCTGCTCGACCTGTTGCCCGACGACGCCGAATACGATGGCTCAACCACATCCGATACCGACCCGCAGGGATTGCCACTTACGCCAGTCGCGACAATCGTGCGAGGCACCGGCTATCTTAAAGGCGGCACCGACATTTTGTTGTGCCCGGACGACGAAGTGAGCGACCGGCCCAAGTCGTCTTACGGCGCGCTCACCAAATCGCCGACCCCCACCTACCCACTGACGGCGACTTCCAATCCAGGCCGTTACGTTTTCAACTACTGGGGCTACAAAGATAATGGGTTCATCTTGAGCAGTCCAGATGGTGTGGCCAAAGAAGTCGGAGCTGGCACAACGCAGCCATTGTTGCGCAATCCGGCGGCGGCTTACGATCCGGCCAATCCGCTCTCCAATCCGATAAAGTATTCGCTGTCCAACAAATACGCGCCCGCCTCGACGATCATCACGCACTGCGTTTATCATCGCCCACAGACGGCCAACGATTTGGCGTTGCCAACCGACCTTTACAATACGGCGACGCCTGGATCTCCCGCTGGAGTTCCTGGCGATGGCACCGGCGCCCGCGACATCGTGCTGCGTTTGGACGGCAGCGCCAAGGCGGTTGATGTTTCGCAGTGGAACGTCTCGCCGAGCAAAGGCGTGCCGCCGCTGTGGCAACTGCAAAGGTAGATTCTGGGCTTTCCCATTCGGTTAATTTTCGCCATTGTTTTGGAGAATCCCAAAGATAAAGGTCGAAACCAAATTCAGCCTTCAGCCTTAATCCTTGTCCCAACTTCCCATGATTTCAACGCATTCCCGCTCTTCCCATCTTCGCTCTGCGCGCCAGGGATTCAGCCTGATCGAAGTGGCCATCGCGCTGGTGATTTTCGTCATCGGCGCCCTGGCCATCATTCGCATTTTTCCGGGTGCGTTGAGCGTCATCGGCAACAACGGCGACCAACAAATCGCCACCAACCTCAATCGGAGCGTCGCGGCTCGACTGCAAAGCGAAAACGCAGTGCCTTACGCGAATTTCAATATCGCGGTCAACGCCGACGGTTCGCTCCAATGGACGACGGCGGACAACACCAATCACACGGCAGACTTTGGCGCCATCCCCGCTTCGGTGATTGGCGTGCCGCGCTTCAACAACTCGTTGCCAGCGCCCGAAGATATCAACACGCAAGCCAACAACTCGGCGCTCTCGCGCTTTCGCGGCATCCAAGGCGAGCAAGTTCAAGACTTTAAGATAAACGATGGTGGCCCGCCCCTCATTCCAGATGTGCCCTATGCCCTGACGCAGTTTCCAATTTCGTTTGCCAAGATCGGCACTGGCACGACCGACGAGATACTGTTGCCCACTTTGAGTCAAGAATATACCGTTCGGAATGCGCGCATCGACAAAAACGGCAATGTCACCTTGAAAGATGCCACTATAACGGATGTGAAAGGAGACGAAATTCGTTTGGATGCGGCCACAGATACGGAGGACATTAAAAAGAACAAAGTGCCCGCGAAATCGATGATCTATGTGAGCTATCGCTATTACAATACATCGGGGCAAATTTGGGGAGTCACTGATGAAGCACGGCCAGTTTCGACAGCCATTGATTCGCCCAACACACCCGACAAACTGACAGACGCCAGCTTCACGGTTAATCCTCCTTTGGTAACGCGTGCCGCGCGCTCGATCTATAATGCCTCGGCACCTGCTCCTAACACAACCGGCGCGGTGGCGGAAGTGATTGATATTCGCGTCAAGCGTTATTTGGGTGTGGGCCAATTTGGTGGGCCGAACTCGCCCGCGTTTAATGCGCCTGGTTATCCCGACATCGATCAAGTGGGCGACGCGCGCCGTGGCATGATTCGGCTCGATGGGGTGGCCCCCCAACGTATAAACAACGTTCCAATTTTGGCTGATTACGTCGCTGACTGGTCGTTGCTGTTGCAACAAAGCGTTCCCCTCATCGCCTCCGACGCGGCGCCGGGAGCGAGACAAGTTGCGCTTGGTGCGCCCTTTATTGAAGATCAGTCGCCAGTTGGAATCTACTCGGTGTTGATCGATATCGATAAAAATCCTACTCAGAGTCCTCCACCTTACCAGCCATTTCGTTCGCAGTTCGGCACGGACTATCCGGCTCCAGCTTTGGGCAATAGATTAATCGCACCTACCGAAGACGAGTTACGCGCAGGTAAAGCAACATTTGATGTGACGACCGAGGTAAGCAAAGCGCGCGTTGCTTACCGGACGCGCGACAACTGGGTGCAACAGCTTTCGGTGGCGGCCAAGGCTTACAAACCGTATGTTGGGTCGGCAGCCTTTGTGCCTGCGGAACCTTGGCGCGATTACTACTTGGGCGACGACAATTATCTTTATTTCCACGCGGGCGAAGCGGGTAAGACGATCAGCGTGAGCTATCGCACGACCAATGACAAAGGGCCGTTAGTTGATCGTCCTTTTGTTATCGAGACGCAGTTGGTCAAAGTGCCGACCGCTTTTTATAACGGTTTAGGCGCGCGGGTAGAGTTATCCGCCGCCAACGGCGTCGCGTTCAAAGACGATACAACTAACGATGTTCTGGTTTCGATTCAAGGCATCAAAGGCACCAGCGTCACGGTGCGCACGGCCTATATCAACGGCAGTAAATATGCCCAGACTCTGCTCACCAGCAACCGAGGAGCCAACTCATGAAACATCAACATTCGCGTTTAAACGCGCGCAAGGGCGGCTTTACTCTGGTCGAGATTATCGTGGTGCTGGCGATTTCCGCCCTGCTGTCGTCCATCGTGTTCGCCGCCTTTAAATCAATTGGCGATGGCAACAAGAAGACCTCGTGCCAGAACAATCTGGTGCAGATTTATCAGGCGCTGCGGCTCTACGGACAGGACTTCAACGGCGAGTTTCCCTCGTATAATCCTCATGTAGTTGACATCGTTGACCCCACGAAAACGGGAGGGCCAGTGGCCAATCGTGCGCCCGCAGGTCTGGGTTTGTGGGCGCTTTATGCTTATCCGATCTCGACCAGCGTTAATCCCCAAAACCTCGATTGCGATGGCAGGACCACCCAACTGCCGCCCACCGAAGCGGCCAGCACTAACGAAGCACCTTTGGCCTCTTACATCAAGTCGCCGCGATTTTTCCATTGCCCTTACGACCAATTCGAGCGCGAAGTAGTGAACACCAATACCGAATGTCAGCTGCTGCCGAAAACTCTGTTGAAGACGGATGTGCTGACCTATACCGATCCCAGCAACGTTTCGCGTTTCAATCCGTTTTACAATTCGTATCAGACGACCGACGAGGCCCAGACGGGCGTGCGAAATCAGGCGCCCTACTCGTCTTTCCGCGCTCCCAACGCGAGTCGCCAACTGGTCTATTACAATACGTCGCCCGATGTGATTAACGCCGAGCGTCGCACGCCCGATACGACCGTTGTAACCTGGTGCCGTTTCCATCGTAAATTGGACAAGGCGGGATTGACGGTGGAAAAAGCGAGCAACTCCGACAACGTGTTGTTCATGGATGGCACCGTGCGCTATCTGCCGACGAAGCAACCGATTGGCTCGACGGAATGCGCCGCCTGGCAACGCATTCCCCAAGAGACCATCGAGGGTTACAATAGCGCTAATCCCAACACCTGTCCGCAATAAGACTTCAACGAACTCCCATGAACTATCGCAATCTCCCCTCCCGACGCTTTCGTCGCTCTCGCCACGCCTTTACTCTGGTCGAGGTTCTGGTCGCGCTCGGCATTCTGGCGATTTTGCTGGTCATCATCGTGTTGCCGCTTCGCCTGGGCTTCGACAGCTTCAACAAGGGCAACGCGCAAACGCTCACGCAGAGCGCTTTGCAAGCGACGATGACCGACATGGAAAAAGATTTCCGTCAGGCGGTTTATGTCATTCCCAACGCGCGCGTGCAGAACGTCACGAGTGAGGAACCTTACAAAACGACCAACAATCTCAGTGGATTGCCCTACTATCTTTCGACCGATGCGACCGATACGGGCGAGCCAGGCAAAGGCACGCCGGGTAATCCCAACGGCATCGCGTGTTCAGCGAACTCCAAATCTTGGTCGAACCCTTCGACTGTAAGCATGATTCAAGTGCGCCGCGACGCGACTGGCAATGTGCTGACGCCCCTCGCGCCTTCGTATAATATCGTGACCTATTATCCGCGTCGCCAGCAGTTGGGCAAACCTTACGATCCCGTTGACAATCCCATCGTGATGTATCGCGCGGAATATCCGGCGTTTGGAATTTTAACGGCGAGTGGTTCGCCCGATCCTTTGAAGGTGCAATCCCCGGCGGGTGCGTTCAACGCGAAAGCAGATTTCAGGCGCATTACATCCGCCGATGCCGTCTGCACTTCTGACGCGGCTATCGCCAATCGTTCGTCGCTTTGGCTGAGTCACAATTTCTACGGCGAGGCGGATTTATTGCCGCTCACCGAAGTGGGCAAAACGGGCGTGCCAAATACGTTTCAGCCCACGACCAACTACACCATCGCATCCGCAAGTTACTCGCACACGCTGGCGATTCCACGCGGACTGGCTCTGGAAGCCTCCAACGGTTACCGCGCGTTGGGACCAGCCGCCGATGCTGGAGGTGCCCTCGTGCCCGACACATCGTTTACCACGACCGACACCAACAAGGACGGCAAAATTGACCGCGTGACGATTTCGCTGGGGTTGGCCTCGTTTGAAGTCGGCGCGCAGGGACAACTCGATCCGGTGACTCAACAACCTAAGGGCACCGTGTTACGCGGAACACGCACCATTGATTTGCCGAATATTCAGTAAAAGTCAGGAGTTGGAAGAACGACAACGCCTGACATCTGTTCAACACTTTCCGTCTCATTTGCCCGCTCCGATGGGGCATACCACAACCAGACTCGACAGGACTTTCACCATGAAAAGCCGTATTTTTTTGCACTCCAATTCAACCGAAACCAAAAGCTCGTCTCCGAGCGGTTTTCTTTTGGCTCGCTCTCCCAGCGCACGCTCGACGGAAAATAGCGCGGTGCGTCGCTTTGAATTGCAACACAATTCATCGCCGCGTTTCGCCCGTCGTCGGCAAGAGCGCCACAAGGGACAGGCGTTGTTGTTGGCGGTGCTAATCATGCTGTTGGCCGCAGTGCTGAGCGCCGGTTTTCTGGCGGTCGTCTCGGGCAACTTGAATCAGAGCGCGCGCATCGCCGATAAAACGCGCGCCATCGAAGCCTCGCGCGCGGGCATTGCCTATGCCAACGCCCAACTGTCGGGCAGCTCGCAGGGCGATCTGTGGCGCCCGATTGACGTGAGTCCGGCACCGGTGCCGGGTTCGACCAGCCCAGACTACAACTTTTACTATTCGCAACTCGACAAAGTGCAGGGCTGGGCCGCGAAGACTCCGCCTGTAAGAACCGACTTCGCGATGGGCGCGACAGGGGATGAAGATTTTCGTATCGCCCAACTCAATTACCGTAATAATACTTACGGCAAGTTTCCTTCTCCCGAACAGGCGATTGGCGACGCGCCGAAATTCTTGGTTAAAGTCGAGGAAATTCCGCTCAACTCCACGACCGAGCCAGAGCATCGCGGCGAAATCAAAATTACCTCCGTTGGTCTATCCGAAGACGATCCCAACGTCTTTCATCGTTCGATTGCCTATAAAGCGGGCCGCAAGAAATCGCCTTGGGCGAGCGCGTTGCGTTCAATTTCCAACTGGGATTTTGGCGCCAACCTGGTGCCACAAACGAGCATTTCGACCATTGTTCCCGATGCTACAACAGGGACTACCAAAGTTACCGTCCTTGATTCGCAACGTCAAGGGACATTTCCAGCAGTGCCTTTCAACGTTGTATTAAGTCACAAAGACGCGACTCCTACCAATTCTGTGACGTTTGGTGGCGTTGTAACAGCAGTTACTCCTGTGATGAGTAGCACTCCAGCAGAAACGGAATACACGATTGCAGGAGTGGCACCAACAGGTTTTGTTGCCAGCGATACGATGCAAATCGCGGCAGCGATTGGCACGGCAAAGACCATCGATTTGCTTAATACGGGACAGGCTCCCACGACAATGATTCCTCAGACGTTTCCGCTTCAAGAGCAGCCCAAAGGTATTTTAGCCAACGGCAGTTTATGGTTGCAGGGGCAGTATCAGTTGACCGCGTTGCAGAAAACTGGCAACAAAATTCAAAGTTCGGGCGCGGTTTTTTTGTCGAATACCACTCCTGTAACAGGCAACAAATCCGTTCCAGTGGACGGCGATGTCGCGACAGCGGGCGATTTGGCCCCAAGTTCCAACATTAGTTTCCCCGGTGACTTTACAACAGCCGCAGGAGTGAACAAAACCGATCTGGTGAATGATGCCTGGAATAGACTCGGCGCGCTCAGACCTTTGGGATTGGATTACTCAGGCAATCAAACGCGCGTCGTGGAGCCGTTTACGCCAGTCAAAATCGACAGCGCCGAAAATCTGACACGTTATCGTGCTTTGACGCGCAACGCCGATACCGACTCTAACGACTATAAGCTGGGCGTTTACATAGATAATCGCGACGATGTGGAAAAAGTCGGGGCTGCGCCAATGAATCAGGCACAGTTAATCGAAATGCTGACCTCGCCAAAAACGGGCGCAACCGCGACGAGTTATACCCGCACAGGTATCGCTTCAGCAGTAGCCACGGATTCGCTGGAACAGAAGCATTTGCGCGGCTGGGTTGGCCCAGATGAATTTTTGGCGCGCGGAGCATTGGTAGAAATTTCTCCCAATGCCGACCTCAATGGCGATTCGCCTTCGTTACGCGTGACGATGGATGCCCGCAGTGACGCGCTTCCCGATGGCCCTGATCCCAACAAGGCCTGGCGCAAGGCGGATGGAACTCTTAACACTGGCGTTTACACCCGAATTTTGCCCTGGCCCGCCAATGGCACCCTCTTCGCCGAAGGCAATCTTCGTGTTCGTGGCGATGTGGGAGTAACCGCAGCACCAAGATCGCTTACAGTAGTTTCTCTGGGTAATATCTACATTGAAGGTTCGCTTTCGATAGATAACACGATAATGACACCAGGAAGCCCCGATCCCCGCAAGAAGCTGATGCTATTGGCGAAGAAGAACGTGATCGCTAATCCGACGCGCGCGGTTTTGGCGCGCACCGATGTGCAGACTCTATCGAATAATACGGCAGCGCCCGTTACAGTGATGGGCACTGCAGCGCTCCCGGTGAGTTTCGACCTTCCGGTCAAAAATGTCTATACGTTCAACAGAGGAGACTATGTGACAGTGCAAACGACGCCGAATATCATTCGTGGCGTGATTACATTGGTAACTGCCACTGCAACCGTGCAGCAGTTGTCTATTCGCACGCCCGATACGGGAGTCATTCCCGTATCAACCGCCACGACGGGAACAATCGTTCGCTCGCCGCTGGAAGAGAGAAACGTAAATGATCCGGCAGCACCAAAGGCATTTTTCTCTTTAGTTGATACAGAGAAGGCACTTAACCGGCGCATTGTCGCACCGATCATTCGCGATCTTACTGGCAGTAACCGCAATAAAATGCTCTTCGATCACGTCGCGGACTTGAAGCAGACGGGCACGACGACCGAAGGTCTGAACATCAAAGCGGAAGATTTCACGCCGGTAACGGCTCCCCGACCCAGTGGTTTCGTAGCGGTTTTGACCAATAAACAAGCGTTAATTGCCACCACTCAGAACAACGATGTTGACAAAGATAACATCATATCGACAAACAAGTTGTTGCGCACTTACAATAACTTTCCTGCCCTGACAGCTCCGACGAACCAGAAGGATTATGCAAGCGCTTCCACGAAGACTCTGACGCAGTTCAAAGATGAAATCACGATGAACTCTCCGCAACAGATGGGAACAACGCCAAACATAATAGGATATAGATACACGGCAACTCTCAACAACTCAGCGCTCGGAGCTCTGCCCAGTTACACACTGGCCGGAGTTGGAATAAGATATGCGCCACAAGCGGCGCCTCCACCAACACCTCTCGATCCAACCACTCCTGAAGTGAGTAACCGTCGGGAGGATTTCAACACGACGACCAAGCCCGAAGGCTTTACTATTCCAGTTGCTACAAGCGTGGAATATGATCTTAATGGCACTCTTGCCGCCATCGAGCCGATAGGCAGCACTGGACTCAAATATCTTGGATTTAATCCAGTATTTGGAATCTCAGATGATGCCTTAACGGTGGACAAGGGTTTTTATCAACCGAAAGCCGACATTCTCAATAGCACGCTTGATACGCGGCTCTTTGCGACTCCGGCGGCAGCGAGTGGATTTGCACCTTTCCCTCAGAGCATTGTGTTGAAGCGTTCTGATACTTTTAGCGATACGGCGCGCTCCACCCTATTACCTGATTATCGTGTCAGGGCAATGAAGTTGGAGAATTACGGTTCGACCAACGATGAAATCAAACCCATCGGCGGAACGATGCGTATCAATGCCTTCGTCTATGCACAAGAAGGAAGTTGGTTCGTCATTCCCGGCGATTACTTCCGCACCAATCCGCCCGTCCGCGCAGATATCAATGCTACTACGGGCGCGTTCACTGGAAGCTACATTGATTACAACAATAGTAGCACACCTGACCAGCCCAACGAATACATCAAGGATGGCACTGGACTTAAAATCGCCGATCTCAATCGTAACGGTAAAGCCGATGCCGGAGAACTCCAAGCGGCTTTGCGTTTCGTGCGGTTCAACACGGTTCAGATTGAGTTTTTTGGTGCCATAGTAGAAAACCAAACCGCAGTTGTCTCTGACATAAAATTAGCAGGCGCGCTTCCAGCTGCTCCGCCTCTCGCTACAGGTGCTGTTCAGGACTGGATGGACAAATGGGCCAGTTATAACGATAACTCTCTCGCACCCTATACGGGGGCAGTGCCTGGAGCGACCGGTAATTTGAAGAACTTCAGTTTCATCACCTACACCTACGACCCAGCAATCGCCGACAGCAGCATCGGAGTCAATGGCGACCCTGGAGCTCCTACATTTACCGGGTTGCGAATTCCTGTTACCGACGATTTGATTTACCAACAGTAAAATCGCCTCAACACAAACCCGAAATGGCCGCTGCAAAATTGCAGTGGCCATTTCGTTGTTTTACTCAGGGGGAATCCCCTGTTATGACGCACCCTCAATGTCGCCGTTCTTCTCGCACTCGTCGCAGTGGACAAGTTTTGCTCATCGCCGTTTTGCTGATGATCGTCATTGCCGTGATCGGCTCGACTTTCGCCGCCCTGATGTTCAGCGTCAGTCTTCGTCCGGCGCCGCTTATTCCGACGACCGAACATCGTCAAATAATCGCGTGGGTTGCGCCAACGCCGCCTTCAGCATCGGCATGAACTCGGCGCGTCGCACTTCGCGCGCGCCCATCGCCGCGAAATGTGGAGTTATCACTTCGCAATCGAGCCAGCCCACGCCGCGCTCGCGCAACCGCTCGACCAGAGCGACAACGGCGGCTTTGGAGGCGCCATCGCGCCGATAGAACATGGATTCGCCCGCGAAGTAGCCGCCCCAACTGACGCCGTATAACCCGCCGACCAACTCGCCATCGTGCCACGTCTCGACGCTGTGCGCATGGCCCTGCCGGTGCAACTGCTTATAGGCACGCAGAATCGCGTTGTTGAGCCACGAGCCGCGCTCCCACACGCCCTCGACGACGCGCGGTTGCGCGCACGCTTCGATGACTTCATCGAAGGCGGAGTTAAAGCGAATCTCGAACTCGGCTTTACGAAGCGAACGTTTTAAGCGCGAGCCGAGGTGCAATTCGTCGCACCATAATAAGGCGCGTTGCGGCGGCGCGAACCATAGCGTCGGCATCCCGCGATGCGGCCACGGAAAGATGCCCTGCTGATAAGCCGCCGTCAGCGTTGCGGGCGAAATCTCGCCGCCCCAGCAGACCACGCCGAATTCGTCGGCATTTTCAACGGGCGGAAACATGGTCGGCGGGTTTGACAGCGACGTTGCCGGAGGCTATCGGCGAGTTTAACTCGCGATTTTCGGCGGCATTCAGACGCTGACGTTGCGCGCGCTTCGACAGCACGACATAGGCAATCGCCAACACGATCCAGGCAATGACCGAGGCCAACTGCGCGCGCGTAATCCATTCCAGACCTGGCACGAGGGGCGCCGTCGCGCCGCGCCGGAAGAACTCGACAAAGGCGCGCTCGAAGCCATAAAGCGCCAGCAGAAGAATTGTCAGTTCGCCGGGGAAACGGTTGAACTTCGGCTGCTTACGCGCCCACCACATTAGGCTAAACAGCACCAGACTGAGGCCGGTCGAATACAACTGCGCCGGATGCGACGGCACGGTGAACGCGTTGGGATCGTTGCTGCCCTCGACATGAAAACGCACCGCCCACGCGACATCGGTCGGGAAACCGTAGCAGCAACCGTTGAAGAAACAGCCGACGCGCCCGACCGCGTAACCGGCGAAAATGCCGGGCGCGATGATATCGCACAGCGTGCCATACGAAACGCCGCGCTTCCAGGCGAAGTAACCGATGGTGACCAGAGCGCCCACGATGGCGCCATGAAACGACAGGCCGCCGTTCCAGATTTGCAGGAACTCGCCCAATCCGCGCCACTGCGACGGATAAACCAAAAAGTAAAGCACGCGGCACAAAACTATCGAGACCAGCAAAAGCGGCATCGAGAGGTCGAGCACGATATTGGGATCGTAGCCGCGCCGTCGCGCTTCGAGGCACGCCAACCACACCGACAAAAAGAAGCCGATGACCAGAAAAAAACCGTAAGAGTGCAGCGTAATCGGCTGCCGGCTCCACAGCCAGACGACGAACGCGACGCCCGCCGCGAAGAGGAGCGGCGTCGCGTTTTTCAGGCGCGCCGCCGCGCCCAACCCGAGCAGAGCCGCCACAATGATCGTCGGAATCAGATACTGCGACGGGAAAGCGGGAATAACGGCGAGAATAGGACGCATCGGAGGGGTTTAGTTTACGTTGAAAGGCTCAAGCCACAAAGGACACCAAGAACACACCAAGGGGCACAAAGAAGAATAAAGAGAATAAAGCGGAGAAGAAATATAAATTTATTTTTGCTTTTACAAATTAATTTCTTCGTTCTTCTTTGTGCCCCTTGGTGTGTTCTTGGTGTCCTTTGTGGCTTGAGTTTTTTCGTCGGGAAAGCGCAGCAAAGTAATCAACATCAAAATGACGCCGCCCGTCAACGCCGAATCAGCGACATTAAAAACCGGAAAAGTTTGCAGCCACGCCACCGGCGTATCGAGATCGAAAAAATCGGTCACATAGCCAAACATCACGCGGTCGAATAGGTTCCCCAAAGCACCGCCAAGAATAAACCCGAAACCAATCGCCGCGATTTTGCCACGCCGCGAAACCTCGCGCGCCGAACTCAACACCAGCGCCGTCACCGCGATGGTAAAGGCGATGAGCAGCCATTTCTGTCCGGCCAAAACGCCCCACGCCGCGCCGTGATTCTTGACGTGTTCCAGATGAATCCACCCCGGCAATAATGGCAATCCGGCGCCTTCCGGTAGGCCCGCGCGAATCCAAATTTTCGATAATTGATCGAGCGCCAGCGCCAAAATCGCCGCGCCCGCGAACCAACTAATTCGCGCGGGCGGCAGTGGTGTTTCGGTTTCAATTTCGGTGATTTGTGGCGGATTCATAAATTCGATTCGTCCAATAGACGACGGGCGCGCGGCGAAAGCGCGATATTTTTGCGCGCGAAAAAGCGTAATACTTCGACCAGTCGCGGCAACACAATCAAGCCCGCCGTGAAAGTCCAGGGCGTATTTTTCCACGACAATACCACGCTCTTGTTGAGCTTCCAACTGAACGCATCAACCAACTCGAGTTCGCCAAGTTTGCGGCAATGCCAGTAGAGAACATTGAATTCGATTTTGTCCTCGAACAGGCGCAAGTGCGGCGAGAGACTGTTGGTCGCAAACGGAAAATAGGGAATGCGCTTATGTTCGGTAAAAGTCGCTTGAACCGGCACGGCGACGCCTTTGGATGGGAGCGGCGAAGTGAGAGTGAATGGCATTTTTGTATAACGTTTCGGCAAGCGTTAGGCTTAACCCCCTCTGGACTTCGTCCATCTCCCCCTTCGTAAAGGGGAGAGGCGGCATCACTCATCGGCATCGCCGCGAGAAAACTACGAATTCACGCAGATGGGTAACAGCACCTCTCCCCTTTACAAAGGGGGTGGCACCTGGCGGAGCCAAGGTAGTGGCGTAGCCCAGAGGGGGGTTAAACGTCACACCCGCCGAAACGCTATATAAAAACGCAAAAACCTATCCCACCTTCTCCACGCCAACCCGCAACATCTCATCCCCAACTTTCACTTCTGAAAGCGAAGGATAATCCCCATCCACCAACCTCAATTCATCGGCCAACGTCTCGCGTTGCAGATAATCGCCGAACTCGTCCAACACCGGCGCAAATCGCGATTCGTCCGACGGCTCGACAACCAAAATCGCGATCCGATCCGAAACCTCGAAGCCCGCATCTTTGCGCGCTTGCTGCACGCCGCGCACCAAATCGCGCACCCAACCTTCGTCTTCCAATTCGCGTGTCAAAGTCGTGTCCAAGGCCACGCTCCAGCCGCCCTCGCTGGCGAACGAATAACCGCTTTGTTGCTGCGTCTCGACCAAAATTTCGTTCGGCTCCAAAGTCACCGTTTCGCCTTCCAATTCGATTTGCACGCTCTGGCCATTCTTCACCGCGTCGCCGATACGCTTGGCCTCGGTCGGCGCGGCTCCTTCCAACGCCTTGCGCAAAACGCCGACGCGTTTGCCGAATTTTTTGCCGACGACCGGCAAATTCGCCTTGAGCGAATACGAAACCAAATCGCCCGCGTCATCGAGCAGTTCGATCTCTTTCACGTTCAACTCGTCTTCGATTGTCTCGCGCCACGACTCAATCGCCGCCCGTCCCGCCGCGTCCGGCGCTTGAATTAACGCTTTGGCGAGCGGTTGGCGCGCGCGGATTTTCGAGTCTTTGCGCGCCGAAAGTCCCAGCGAAACCGCTTGCAACACGCCCGCGACTTGCGCGACTAATTCGTCGTCGCGCAAATTCTCGTCAACGACCGGCCACGCGCACAGATGCACGCTTTCCGGCATATCCGTTAAGGGCGCCGACAGATTACGATAAATCGTTTCCGCCGTGAACGGAATGACGGGCGCAATCAACTTCGATAGCGTTAGCAAAACATGATGCAGCGTGCGATAGGCGCTGGCTTTGTCGGTGTCGCTGTCCGATTTCCAGAAGCGGCGACGGCTGCGGCGCACATACCAATTCGATAGATCGTCCACGAACGATTCGACCGCCGCGTTGATGCCCGAAGGCGCCGTGTTTTCGATGGCCGAAGTAACGCCCATAACGCACGTTTGAAGGCGTGCTGTAATCCATTTATCGAGGATATTCTCCGGCTTCAACTCGCCCGAAAAATCGGGTTTGTCGAGATTGGCGTAAGTCACGAAAAACGAATAAACGTTCCACAGAGTCAGCAGCCGCTTGACGCTTTCGCGGATCGGCTCGTAGCCGAACCGAATATCGCGCGTGATGGTGTTGGCCGCGAAAGTCCAACGCATCGGGTCGGCGCCGACGGCTTCGACGGCTTCATCATAAGGCACGCCGTTCTTCAACGTTTTCGAGATGCGCTCGCCGTCCTGATCGAGCATCGTCTCGTAAACCATCGCTTTCTTATAGGGCGCGCGGTCTTCCAGCGCCACGCCCATCCACAGCATCGAGAAGAACCACAGCCGAATCTGCTCGCGCATTTCGGTCACGAAATCGGCGGGTTGCCAATCGCTTTTATCCGCGATTTTCAGTTCCGGCATCCGAATATCGTCGGCGCCGAAATAGCCGACGGTCGAAAACGGCACGATGCCCGCGTCGAGCCAGGCGTCGCCGACTTCGGGCACGCGCCGCAGTTTGCGCGATTTGTCCGCACTCCAAATCTCGATTTCGTCAATCCACGGGCGATGCAATTCGGGCAAGGCATCCACCTTTTCCGGCTCGACGGCGCGTTCGCGCAACTCTTCGCGCGACCCGATGATTTCCCAATTTTCGCCGTTTTCGTCCACATAAATCGGCAGCGGCAAACCCCAGAACCGTTTGCGCGAGATGTTCCAATCGCCCATATTAAACAGCCAATCTTGCATCCGTTTGCCGGCGTATTCGGGCACCCATTCGACCTTGGCCGCCGCCGCTTGCAGACGACCGCGCGCCGGATCGTCTCCGGCGTCGGCGCGGATGAACCATTCTTTGGAGGCGTAAAAAATCAGCTCGTGCTTGCAGCGCCAGCAGTGCGGATACGAGTGCTTGTAGCGTTGCACGCGATAGAGGCGCCCGCGTTTTTCGATGGCGTCGAAGATATGATCGATGTCGTTGCCGACGTTGCCCATCGCGTCGTATTCGACGACGCCCGACAGACCGGCCAATTCTGGCCCGCACTCTTCGAGGAAATGCGCCGATGACGTGACCGGCGCGATAAATCCCAGGTTCTCGGCCTGCCCCAACTCGAAGTCAATCGCGCCACAGCCAGGCGCGATATGCACGATGCCGGTGCCGTCTTCCTCGCTGACCCAATCGGCAGCCACGACGCGGCGCGGGTGCGTTTGCTGGTTCTCGATCTGAAACGGAATATCGTCCAAAGGCCCCGAATAAGTCAGCCCGATCAACTCTTCGCCGCTCAAAGTTCCGATGATTTCGTAGCCAGGTTTGAGCGCGCTTTTGGCGGTGCCTTCGCTCAAAATGAAGGTTTCGCCATCGGACGTTGCGCGCACATAAGTCAATTTCGGGTTGACGGCGAGCGCGACGTTGGCCGTCAAAGTCCACGGCGTCGTTGTCCAGACGAGCAGCGATTCGTCGCGCCCATCAATCGGCAATTTGACGTAAACGCTGCGATGGGTCACGTCTTTATATGCGTCGGCGGATTCGTGCTGGGAGAGCGAAGTTTCGCAGCGCGGGCACCACGGCATGACGCGATAATCGGGGGCGAGCCAGCCCAAATCGTGGCATTTTTTGAGGAAGCCCCAGATGCCTTCGATGTTGGAATCGTCGGAGGTGAAGTAGGAGCGTTCCCAATCCATCCACATTCCCAGGCGCGTGGATTGCGCCGAAATGACGCGGGCGAACTTCTCGACGCGCGCGCGACAGGCGCGCGAAAACTCGGCCATGCCGAAGTCGAGGATATCGGATTTGGTCTTGAAGCCCAGCTCTTTTTCGACTTCGACTTCGACCCACAAACCCTGACAATCGAAGCCGTTTTGCCAGCGCAAGCGGCGCCCGTTCATGGCGTAGAAGCGGTCGAAAATATCTTTATAAGTGCGGCCCCACGCATGGTGAACGCCCATGCGATTGTTGGCCGTAATCGGCCCGTCCTGGAAATCCCAGCGTTTCCCTGTGTCGGTTTGCTCGCGTAATTTGCGAAAAATCTCGCGCGTCTCCCAAAACTCTGTAACCTGCTTTTCCAAAGCCGGATAATCGGGCACGCCTTCAAATGGTTCAAACATAATGTCGCATTAAATTTTACGACAAAGCCGCCGTGGCTCGTTGGTGGGAGGTGAAATTTATGGATTCGATGGGCTAACCGGAGCCGCAAGAAGGCGAGGCAAACTTGGAAGAGTAGGAGTAGCAATTGGTTATTGTGTCACCAGAACTTTCAGAATTTCCGCAACAGACGAGAGTAATGTCGCGCTATAGTTGCTCCTGCTTCAAGAGTTCATCTACCTTCCACAAGCGCACCTCGTTTTGCACGCCTGCCGCCAGCGTTTTCCCGTCGGGTGAAAAGGCCAGTGACTGTGCTTCAACCGGAAGCGTGCGTAGCACTTTACCCGTTTGTGCATCGCGTAATCTGACTTGTGGTGTGCCAAAAATGCTGCTGCTAACCAGCAGGTTGCCATTGGGCGAAAAAACCAAAGAGGAAAGGGAATTTTTCCAACTCACTTGTCCGCTACCGTGATTTTCAGGCGACGCGTAGAGGAACTGGCCAGTTGCAATATTCCATACTTCAATTGACTCGCTCATTCCCTCGCTTGTTCTCGTGCCTAAAGATAATATGTTCCCATCTGTTGAAAGTGCTGCCTTAAAACATTGTCGGGAATGAATGTTTGTTGGCACAATATGCAGAACACGTCCTGTTTTCAAATCTCGAATGTTCGTGGCCCCTCCACTTGAGGTCAGAAACGTTTTACCATCTGGCAACATAGCGGCAAAGGCGTTCCCTTTAGCTTCTTGTATTTTATAGAGCAGTCGCTTGGTTTGGACATTCCAAACCTCAATGGTCGGTTTTAGATCGGAGCCAGCATTGATTAACAAGCCAGCATCAAACGAAAAGAAAAGCGATTCTGTGGTGTTAAGTGAGCCAGAGAATATCTCTCTCCTATTACCCGTTTGCACATCCCACATTATGAGGCGTCCGTCATCGCGCCCAGCACTAACTATGCTTTTTCCATCCGGTGAAAAAGCTAATGCCCATACAGCAGCATTATGTCCAGTTTCGATGGTGTGCTGCAATTGATTGTTTGACAAGTTCCAAATCCAGAGTTGAGCCGTAACCTGACCTTGTGCGGCTGCCAAAACTTGGCCGTCAGGAGAAAAAGTGACAGGTAGAACATAACGTGCGACAAAGGATTTCGGCTCTTGCCGAGCTTTAGATAGACTGCTCAAGTGCAGCCAGCCAAAGATCACTATTAGCAGAAAAAATAGCGAACAGAGCAAAAAAACGGGCTTGTAGTGCCTTGGTTTTGAGGGTTTGGAAACTTCGATTGGGGGTAGGTAAAACGATGGTTGTTTTGGAAGCATAAAAACCTCATTCGCTATCTATGCTTTGTAGTTCTGTAGTGGAATGATACGAAGGAGCAGCATACTTCGATGGCTTCACCAAATCGGGGTCAACATCAGGGTGTGAACCAATCAATGGTATTGGGGGATCGGTTTGATGAGCAAGCCCACAATTTTGATCAACTATTTGTCCTCCACCGATATTGATGGCGTTGTGCCTCCACTCAGTGTTTGGATCTGTGGGAAAGTGATAAAAGGCAATTGATCCCTTCTGCGCGTCTTGTGTTGTTGTATTCATGGAAGCATATAAACCTTCCACGTCGTTTCCTCCTCCCGCTGTAGTTAGGCCCACATACCCATAAACATAACGAGCAAGATCGTCACAAAGAGTTCCTCCGTGATAACCTTGCGCTCGCGGAGGTGTCTCATCGAACGGACGTTGAGCTGCCCCAACCCAACTTTGCGCCACTTCAACGATCTGCTTCCTCTTGTCGATCTTGAAGGTCACGGTATTGGACTTGTAGCCTTGCACCTTGATCTGCCAGCGGCCTTTAGCCTGTTGCACCGCCCAGGGCAACTCGTAGCGCGGCGGACTCGAACCCGCCACCAGAGGCGCGACTGCCGTGCCCACTTCGTTGGTCGCCGGACGCAAGAACTCGAACGTCAGTTGAGCCGGAGGCGTGCCGGTAAAGTTGCCTGTCGCTTGCGCCTTGACTGTCACCGTGAACTTCATCGTGTCGCGCGTGTCGCTCACCGTGCCCATATCTTCGCCGCTGGGATCGGTCGAAATAGTGAACTCGTAGCCGCCGACTTTGTGCGTTTTGAAACCACGGCATCCCGCAAAATCCTTCACCGTGAGATCAATGGAATGTTCATCGTCGTCGGGAAACGAAAACTTTGCGACCCTGCCATCTGCGGAAACCTCCATCGGCTCCGGCGACCATTCGTGGACTAAATCGCCAGCACCAACAGAACTGCTGACGCACTCGTAGATGTAAGGCCCCGTGTCGCCAGTTGGCGGAGTCGAAATCAGAGATGTGGTAAAATCGCACTTGATAGAACCACAGACATCGAAACTTGCCGACGCAGTGCAAGCGGGATCGCTGCTGTCGGACACGTCAACGGAAATGGTGCCAACGCCGATGGCTGGAATTTCAATCTCAAGCGTGGCTTGATTCGTTGCACTGAGAGCTTGACTTCCGTTGATACTGCTTGACCAATCATAGGTATAAGGTGTAGTGCCGCCTTGTGGTGTGGCAGTGCAAGACAGGCGATATTTGTCCTCATCACGGTAAGTCTCTGTCACGGTAATTTTCGTTGTCATACAGACAACTTCAAACTGGTAATAATCTCGATGATAACTTATTCCATTACTCCCAGTTGGAAATTTCGCGTCTGTTTCATATTGGAAAAAATAGTTTCCAAGTGCCGCATTTGCGGGTATAGTGACATTCCCTCCCGAATCACAATCCCAACCGTTCCTACTGTCGGTATAAACTGTCCCTGGAGGAGATTCTTTGTAATAGCTCACTCTGTTCCCAGTATTGTTATATATACCGTTGTAAATTTGAAAAAAAACGGCGTCTTGTCTCGGAGCAGGGGGAACCGTGCCGTCTTGGGAGGTAATTAGATCGGCTTGTCCCGACTGACCACGCGCTATTTTTATCATTTTGATTTTGGAGACGTTCTTTGAACTGCCTCTCCGATTAGTATAACTCAAATTAACGAGGACCGCGTCAACATCGTTCCCTCAAGAATTTCTATCCGCTCACCATTTGGACATCACCACCCCATTCGCTATGTTCTTGTAACGCCGCTCGCAACGCACCAACCGCCAATTCCGCGCAGTGTTCTTTACTCAACTGTAAACCTCCTAAAAATCTCATCAGATCATCAGCTTCCGCGGAATCGAGGAACACAAACCCTAATTAGATGTGCAGAAAAATAGGGTTTGTGCGTAGCAATTTGACTGACGGCTTAACCGGAAATATTACAATTTTCAGCTTCGCAGACGGCTTTCACATTCGCGCAGACGGCTTTCACACTCGCGCAGACGGCTTTCACACTCGCGCAGACGGCGTTTACATTCGCGCAGACGGCTTTTACATTCGCGCAGATGATATTTTCACGCTCAGAGGCGACTCTTGCACGCGGCGAGACGAGTTTTTCAGGCTGCGAGGGCACGTGCGCACTTGATAATTCTGCCGCGAGCTTCGTGTTCGGCTTCAATGCAGAGATTAGCGACGCGGATCCTATTGAGTTGCGCCAGCGTTTCGCGGATTTCGACGCGCGCTTCATTATTGATGTCGAGCAAGCGCACCGTGACTTCTCCGGCATCGGTCAAGGGCACGATTTCGCCGCCGTCAATGCGAAAATGGGCGCTCCAACGTTGGCGGCGCGGATTGAAAAGCGCGACTAATCTTCCGCTCGAAGAAAGCGAGGCCAGATCGGAGCCTTTGTGCAAGTTGCATTCGGCACAGCATAACGCCAGATTGTCGGCGTCGGTTTGGCCGCCGTGTTTTTCAGCGATAACATGATCGACGTGATGCGCGAAGTAAGCGTCGTCCGCGTGCAAAAGGCAGTATTCACAGCGATTTTTAGCCCGTGTCTCGACTTCGCGGCGCAGGGCAACGCCGATGTAAGTCGAACTCATCGCGTCGCCGTGGCTGATGTTTGCTCGGCGACTTTGGCGCGCGCTCTGGCTTTGGCGAGTTGCATCAAGTGTTCGAGCCGGAGACATTCTTCCATTTCGGCGCGTTCGTCGGACGTGGATTCTCCCGATTTAATCGCCTGAGACAAGGCTTCAAATCGTTGTTGCGCGTTGGGCGACGGGCGAAATGAGATCACCTCATCGGGCGGCAATTTGTCCACGATGAAGTTGACCACATCCTCGTAAATCTCGGTTTTCATTGGTGCATTAACGAAGCAGAGCATGAGGCGTTGCCTGAGAAAGTTCGGCGAAGAGAATCGGGGGACACAAACCCTATGGATGTGCAGGGAAATAAGGTTTGTGCGCAGAGATTTCCCGCCGCGAATTTTCGGCGGTGCGTTTCGATGCTTTGCTTTAGCGGCGCGGGTCAAAAGGTGTTGCGCCCGCGTTGCGCGCAGTTCGACGCGCGTTTGAGGGTTGATGTCGAGGCGATGCGCCGTTGCTGCTCCGGCATCGGTCAGGGGCACAATTGCGCCGCCGTCCATGCGGAAGCGCAAGCGTTGGCGGCGTGGGATAAACTCGCTTCACCTCGATCATGTCCACTGCTCTTTTGGAACGCGCGTTCGCGCAAGCCGCTCAATTGCCCGAAGACAAACAAAATACCATCGCCACTCTGGTGCTGGAATTGGCGACCAAGGACGAGAGCGCCGCGTCCGCCGATGCCGCAGAGCGTCGGGTTATTCTGGCGCGTTTGCGCGGGCGCGGCAAAGGAAGCGGGCAAACCGTAGACGAGTTCGTCGCGCAACGGAGCGCCGAAGAACGCGAACAAATGCAACGCGAGAATTTGCGTCGGGTGAGCCGATGATTGGCTTCGATTCTTCGGCGCTGTTGGCTTATGTGCGCGACGAACCTGGCGCCGACTTAGTCGGCGACTTGCTTGATGATGCCGATGTGGAAATGTTCGTTCATGCCGCCAACTTGTGCGAGATGTTTCATAGTCTGCTGCGCTTTGAGGGGCGCACCATTGCCGAAGAGTCTTTGCGCGATTTTCTCAGTCTTGGCGTGCAGGTGCGTGGCGATATGGACGAAGCGTTCTGGCGCGATGCGGCGGAATTGATAACTCGCCAGAGATTAGCGGGCGTGGGTTTGCCGTTGGGCGATGCTTTGGGCGTGGCTCTGGCGCGCCGTCTCGATGCGGAATTTGTCACCAGTGACCGAGGCGAAATCGAACCGCTTGAGCGCGCCGGTTTGTGCCGTGTTATTTTTATCCGCTAAAATAGTCGAGCGTTCAGTTCTCGAACCGATAGTCTTCATTTGAAGAAAATGGGGGACACAAACCCTATGGATGTGCAGGGAAACAGGGTTTGTGTGCAGCGATTTCCCGCTGCGAATTTTCGGCGGTGCGTTTCGAGGCTTTGCTTTCGCGGCGCGTTTCAAAAGGGTGTTGCGCCCGCGTTGCGCGCATTTCGCCGCGCGTTTGATGGTTGATGTCGAGGCGATGCACCGTGCCTGCTCCGGCATCGGTGGGGGCACAATTGCGCCGCCGTCCATGCGCCCGTGCTTTTCGGCAACAACTCGTTCTGACGCCGAACGTTCCCATCTGGTAAAATATGCGACATGAACACAGTCATGGTTTCGCCGGAATATCAGGTGGTTATTCCGCTTGAGGTTCGCCAATCGCTTGGCATTCAGCCTGGGCAAGAAGTGCAGATCATTCAATACGACAATCGCCTTGAATTGATTCCCTTGCGTCCTATTCAGAGGGCGCGCGGGATGTTAAGGGGAATTGACACCAACATCGAGCGAGAGGACGACAGGGTATGAACGTCGTTGACTCTTCCGGCTGGTTGGAATACTTTGCCGATGCTCGTAATGCCGATTTCTTTGCTGCGGCTATAGAAAATACGGCAGAATTGGTTGTTCCGAGCATCAGCATTTATGAAGTATTTAAGCGCGTGCTTCAACAGCGCGATGAAGCCCCGCACTTCAAGTTGTGGCATTGATGTCTCAAGGTCGAATCGTGGAATTGGATCAGACTTTGGCTTTGAGCGCCGCTAAAATTTCGCACGATTTAAAAATACCGATGGCCGACAGCATTATTCTGGCGACGGCTCGCGCTCATAAGGCGATTTTGTGGACGCAAGATATTGATTTGGCAGGGTTCGCAAACGTCCAATACGTCGCTAAGAAGTGACTAACACTGGTAGAATATGAGGCGTCCTCTAAATCAAGTCCACTCAAGCGAGCGACGACAAGGCACGATTCTACAAATCGCCTTTGTAAGTCGAAGACCAACCCAAAATCGCGCGCAATTTCTGGCTCGGATTGAACTTGAAAACTGTGCTGTCCCTCTTTTGCTTGACATAAAACCCGCCGAGATTAGGCAACGTCACCGATTCGCCCGCGCCGACGGCGGCGACTTCGTCGGCCAAACCGTCGAGCCACGCGGCGGCGGTGACTTCATCGGTTTTCATGCGCGCGGCCAAACGCGCGATTAGCTCTTTTTTTGAAACGCGATCAGACATAATTATTCATATTCCACATCGGACACGCCTAAACACCTCTATTGAAGAATAGCACGAGCCGCGAACAGAGACAGAATTTAAGTTATGCTTTGAAGCGTGCCGGACGTTTATCTCATCGGTGGGCCAAACGGCGCCGGAAAAACCACGACCGCGCTGCGAATTTTTCCGGCGCTGGGCGTCACCCATTTCATCAATGCCGACGCCATCGCGCAGGGACTTTCGCCGCTCGATGTCGCGGGCGCGGCTCGCGCGGCGGGCCGCCTGATGCTCGAACAAATGGAAACGCGATTGGCGCGCGGCGACGATTTCGCGCTCGAATCTACTCTGGCTTCGCGTTCTCTGGCGCCCTTTGTCCAACGTTGTAAAACTGCGGGCTATCGTTTCACGCTAATTTACGTTTGGCTACGCAATGCAGATTTAGCGGTCGAGCGAGTGTCAGGGCGCGTGGCTGCTGGCGGGCACGATATTCCCGACGACGTGATTCGGCGGCGCTACGAGCGCGGCGGCAGGAACTTCTTCGAGTTATATCGACCTCTGGCAGACGAATGGTTTGTGCTCAATAACTCCGACAATTCCACCGTTGACGTCGCTCGAAAATTAGGCGGCATCGAAGAAATAATGCAACCTGAGCTTTGGGAAACCATCTCAAAATCATTCTCATGAAAACCTCGATACACCGTTCTAAAGCGGACATCATTTCCGTAGCCGCACAAGAAGCCGTCGCCGATGCCATCGAAACGCATCGGCGCATGGGCCGCTCGATTGTGGTGAGCCATAACGGCGTGGTGCAGCGCATCCGACCCAGCGAAATCACGCCGCGCGCTTTGCCTCACGACGCGCACGAAGCGCGTGCGGACGAGCAAGCCGGATAATCGGGCGCGAGCCAGCCCAAATCGTGGCATTTTTTGAGGAAGCCCCAGATGCCTTCGATGTTGGAATCGTCGTAGGTGAAGTAGGAGCGTTCCCAATCCATCCACATTCCCAGGCGCGTGGATTGCGCCGAAATGACGCGGGCGAACTTCTCGACGCGCGCGCGACAGGCGCGCGAAAACTCGGCCATGCCGAAGTCGAGGATATCGGATTTGGTCTTGAAGCCCAGCTCTTTTTCGACTTCGACTTCGACCCACAAACCCTGACAATCGAAGCCGTTTTGCCAGCGCAAGCGGCGCCCGTTCATGGCGTAGAAGCGGTCGAAAATATCTTTATCCAAGCGGCTCTCAATGGTGAGCCACGCCCATGCGATTGTTGGCGGGTATCGGCCCGTCCTGGAAATCCCAGCGCTTTCCCAGTTCGGTTTGCTCGCGTAATTTGCGAAAAATTTCGCGCGTTTCCCAAAACTCTGTAACCTGCTTTTCCAAAGCCGGATAATCGGGCACGCCTTCAAATGGTTCAAACATGATGTCGCATTAAATTTTACGATATTAGCGACGTGGCTCGTTGGTGGGACGCGAAAATCACGCGGGTAACAATTGGGATTGCAATTGCCCTGAGTTATAAACTGTGGAACAAAAACCACACCGATTGGGTCGAAGGTAGGAAAGTGCTGAATCCAACTTCAATAACAGAGAAATAATATGAAAATTAATATCTTGCTTTGCGCTGTCCCCACTATCCTTGCCGCTACTAACTTCTGCGGCACTCCCGTTAAAGCTCAACAATCTCTTCCCACAGTCGCCAAGGGCAATGGCTACACACTTAAAGCGCGCGCTTATGTCGATTCATCTCGCTTGCCGTCGCGTTATGATCTGCGGCTTTTGCAACCGAAGAAAGCGCCTTATCGTTGGGACTTCGTGATACCAAACAGTGATTACCCTCGCACCGAGGCTCTCGCTTCGGTCGGCACAACCGATTATAGAACGCAAAAGCAAGCCACCATTCGTGCGACTTTGCGGCAATACGACACTTACGAGGAAAAAGTCTCTTTCAAAAATCTTCCTCTCACGCCCATTGATCCCTCTTACGCGCCATCGCGCGTTCTCTCACTTTCCCAAGCACGCAGCATCACTACGCCAAGCGGCATTACCATCACGTTACCCGCACAAAACTATGACGCGATGCCCCCTGGCATTGCTGGCGACCCCAACGTAATTTTTATTCGTGTCAATGTATCTCCCACTGACAAATCCATTGCATCTCTGCCGAATTCACCACTATGGCGGAAACATCATCGCCCAATAAGCCTTCAAGTAGGAAAAAAGATGCTTCTGCCTTGGGGCGAGGAATTTTATTATCAAGATACTCCTCTAAATTATGGGCTTGTCGCCATATCCATTCCCAATCTCAAAACCGCGACACGCTTGGACGAACTCACTTTAATGGTGCGCCAGCGCGCCAACTTGCAAACCGTGCCGATTGCCATTAAAATTCCCATTTCCAAACCGGCAACTCAAAAGCCAAAGTCGAAAAAATAGAAGGAGAGCGGGGACACAGAGCCTGGTTATGCGCAGGAAAGTAGGGCTTGTGTCGCCGATTTGACTGGCGGCTTAACCGGAAATATTATAATTTCCAGCTTCGCAGACGGCTTTCACATTCGCGCAGGTGATATTTTCACGCTCAGAGGCGACACCCGCACGCGGCGAGACGAGTTTTTCAGGCGGCGAGGTCACGCGCGCACTCGACAATTTTGGTGGTATACGCGGCTCTGGGGGGAAATTTCACAAGGGCGACAACTCAATCACGCGCGCTCACATTGGGGGCAAGGGGGAGGCATTTTGGGTGGGGTTAAGGGGCCGAATTCGCTTTCGGCTCTGGCGCACCCGTGCGCTTCGATAGGGCTTCGCGCCAGATGAGGCGTTCAGCGCGCAAATGCAGGCGCAGGCCGACGAACAGTTGAGGCGGCACGCACGACCGGCGCGCAGGGCGGCAGGGCGCTCAAAAGCGCGGGCGTTGCGGCGCGGCGCGCTCGCGTCGTTTCATCGGAGACACCGGCCTTGAAATAATCTCGCGCAGAGACGCCGAGGCGCGGAGACATTTGGCAGACGCAGGATTTACATTGTCACCCACAAGTTGAAAGGAACGGCTCAACCTCATATAATATAATGACGTGGCATTATGCCACACCGATATGGCAACTCTCGCATCCACATCCCAATCAAAAATTAGTGACCGCATCAACTGCCGCGTTGATCCGCGCATCAAGGCGCGCGCCGAGGAAGCCGCGCGGGTTCTGGGGCAAAGTATCACGGCGTTTACCGAAACCGCGCTCGCCGAAAAAGCGCAGAGCGTTTTGGCGGAACAGGAACGTATTGTCTTGTCCGAGGCTCAGTTCGCGCGTTTTGTCGAGATTCTCGATGATCCGGCGCCGCCGACTCCGGCTTTAAAGCGCGCAATGGAAGGTTATAAAGCGACCAAAGCGGCGCATTCGGATCGCGGGCTATGAGCGATAGGAACGAGTTTGCGGATGCGCCGCCATTTTATGAATCATTGGATTCACATCACGACCGCGCCGGATTCGACTGCGGCGAAGTGTCACTGAACGAGTTTTTGCGGCAGCGCGCGCGTCAAAACGCCGAACGCAACGTGGGCGTGACTCACGTTGCCGTTGACCATGCCGGAGCGGTGGAGGTGCGGGGTTACTACACGTTGCTGGTGCGTTCGGTCGTACGCTTCTGATGCAACACCAGAACTCGGCAAGTTGCCATTGTTACCATCAGTCGGTTGGGTGAAACTGTCAGCGTTAATGCGCTGACTGCCGTTTCTAATAGCAACATGTTGGGGGTTCCAAGGGCTTCTCGGAAAATAAGGGCCGCCTTCAGGCCCTTGCATGATATTGAAAAATAGCAGGCAACCATCACCTGAACACGCGGTGGGCGTGCCATTATACTGGGGATCGACCGTGCTGGCTATAGGTAGACCTACATGACCGTAGACTTCCGCAACGAAGTCATTACAGTAAGCAACGCCAGCAGCAGTAGCTTCACTCTTAGTGGCCCCAATCCAACTGTTTGCCACTTCAACGATCTGCTTTCTCTTATCGACCTTGAAGGTCACGGTGTTGGACTTGTAGCCTTGCACCTTAATCTGCCAGCGGCCTTTAGCCTGTCGCACCGCCCAGGGCAACTCGTAGCGCGGCGGACTCGAACCCGCCACCCGCCACCAGAGGCGCGACCGCCGTGCCCACTTCGTTGGTCGCCGAACGGAAGAACTCGAACGTGAGTAATGCCGGGGACGGGCCGGTGAAGTTCCCGGTGGCTTCACCGCTGGGGTCGGTCAAGAGGGTGAACTCGTAATTTTTCATTAGCGCTTTGCTCTTTGACGGTAGAACCTGCCTTTACAGATAATGTAACAACTATAAATACAAGTAGACCAGAGTAAGCTATTCAAGACGCATAAAGGAAATCCCAGAGGCCCACTCATCCAAATGCGCCCCAATCTCACAATAGGGTAAGATAGCACTTCACCTATCCTTGAGAGATGACGCACTCTGTCGAAGTCAACAGGAGCCATTAGACGCGCCGCACTCACTTCATGCAACACAACGAGAAACACCACAAGGTGAATCACAGCCAAACTCGATATGGCAAATACGCCTTTGGAAATACGCATGACTTACTCCCCATCAAGGCTTTGTAGCTCCGCTGTTGAGTGATATGCCGGTGCAGCATACTTGCTTGGATTCACCAGCGCAGGATCAACATCGGAATGTTTACCCACTGTAGCAGGGGCGACTTCTTGAGGATACCCGAAAAAATCTGGTTCGGTTTTGATTTTTGAGTGTTCAAGCCCACAGTTCTGATCAACGACTAATCCGCCACTAACGTTCATTGCGTTGTGCCGCCATGTGGTATTAGGATCGTTGGAAAAGTGATAGAACGCAATAGCCCCTTTTTTTGTATCTTGAGTTGAAGAATCTATAGAATTATATAGGGCCACTACGTTATTCCCGCCTCCACCTATTACAAGCCCCGTATATTCATAAAAGTAGCGACAAAGGTCGTCGCAATATAGGCCACCATGACCTGTATCTTGACGTGCCCCAACCCAACTCTGTGCGACTTCGACGATCTGCTTTCTCTTGTCGATCTTGAAGGTCACGGTGTTGGAACGCACGCCCAGCGCCTTGATCTGCCAGCGGCCCTTTTCGCTTGTGACGCGCCAGTCGAACTCGTAGCGCGGCGGGTTTGAGCCAGCCACCAGAAGCGCTGTTACCGTGCCCACGCCGTTGATGGCGGGACGAGAAAACTCGAACGTCAACTGAGCCGGAGGTGGGTTCTTAAGAATGGCAGAGCATTTCATGAGATCGGCACCTTGACGATCTGGTATTCCGTCATCCGCTTGTCCTTCCAATACTCAACTTCCATCCACGCGAAGTAAGCGTCTGCCTTAAGAAGTTGGCCCGCTCTAACCGTTTGTCCAGGCTTGCTTTGCAAAACATCGGGCGTTTCGAAGAGTTTGTGAACTGTGCCATCGGGCGCGACGCGATAAACTGTTTTCGCTTTATCTTTTCTTAGGTTGCCGTCTTCGTTTTCCAAATATTGATAAACGAAAAGACCTAATTGTGAATCATACCAAAAGAGAGAAGGAAGAGACCCTTTGGGAAACCATTGGAATGTAGTGAAGACAAAGGAAGATTGATTTGGCTTTGCAACAAGGGCTTTCACCTGGCCATCGCTACTTGCTTTCAATCCTACGAATTGTGCTTCTTGTGTGACAAGTGCATTAGGAGTGGTATATAGATATGGCAGTGACACCTCTTTAGGTTTTTGTCCGACTTCGTAGACCAAGATTTGGCCCCCGCCATCTATCGTATAAACTTTGCTTTCTCCAACGGCTTGCACCAAAAGTATATCCTCCACCGTCTGATTCATAACCCACTCTTGTAAACATTTTCCGCTTTGATCATGCACCCCTAAAATCGCTTTGGGAGTATTGCCTTCTTTTGCATCAACTTGGGATTCGTAAGGTCTGTGAGCTATCCACAAGTGGCGCCCCGTAGGACTGGCTGAGAAAAAGTAACACAGATGGCGTATCAAACGCCCGTCCTGACGACGCAAAGGAACGACGTGTTTTGTGGTGCTATCTGCATCAAACGTCAATATTTGAATGGTAGGTTCCTTTTCTGCTGAGTTCTGCTCGCTGGTGAGAACATAAAATCTATTGGACTGCTCCGTAGCGAATGTCACGCGGTTAAAACCTTTACTTGGAAAGTCCACTCCTCCCAGACCATCAACGGGATAATCTCTGGAACCAAATACCAATCGCAAAACGGGTTGTGCGGCTGGGGCGGCAGATAATTTCAAGTATGCTCCCCCTCCTATTATCAGCAGCAAAAGGCTCAAGAGAATTTTTCGATAGTTACTCATAAAATTCAATCCTCATCCAGATCGACCGTTGATCTGGAGCGCACATCAGCTTTGTAATCGTCAGGCACACCTGCATTCTCAGCTTCCTTGCTGGCTCCGTATAAGGGAAAGGGCTTTGTAGCACTGTTGACGTTAACTCGCTGTCCATCGGCTTTGACTGCTATATGGGCGGGATCCCACTCGGTTTTGAACGCCTCCGCGTAGAACAACAAGCATCCTTCTCCAAAGCAAGGAACGGTGGCACTGTTGTATTGGGGCGTTATAGTGCCTGATAACGGAATTCCCACATGGTTGTAAATCTTCGCTGTGAGACCATTGCAAACTGTTGCGCCTGCGGCTGTGAGTTCGGTTTGCGTAGCAGTTGACCAACTGTTTGCCACTTCAACGATCTGCTTTCTCTTATCGATCTTGAAGGTCACGGTGTTGGACTTGTAGCCTTGCACCTTGATCTGCCAGCGGCCTTTAGCCTGTTGCACCGCCCAGGGCAACTCGTAGCGCGGCGGAGTGGAATTATACATTGGAAATGCCTCTAAGAGATTTTAGCAAAAAACGTCCCAAATAGAAAAAACACAATCCCCATAGGAAACTATTGAGCAGAGAAATGCTAAATCCCCACGAACTGTTCATGTAAGGTCTTCCAATTGTCACTAATGGAAAACACAAAATTCCCGTGAGGAGGCGCAAAACGCGAAACCATACTCCCGTTCCTGAACCACTTATAAAAAGTGTTGTGGCATAGTAATCCGCCGTAAGCCACGCAACCAAATGAAGTGCCGTGATGCCAGCAACACCTACCACGTGTTCCAATGTTCTTTTGGTGGATGCGCGCATAGCTCTACTCGTTGTCAAGTTGTTGAAGTTCTGTAGTCGTGTGATAGGATGGCGCCGCGTATTTCGTTGGTTTGACTAAATCCGCGTCTGTATCTGAATGCTGTCCCACAGTTGGTGGATGATCGTTGTCAGTTTGAACATAACCGAATCTGTCGGTATAGGTCGGGTAAACAGAGTGAGGAAGACCACAATTTTGATCGACTATTTGCCCGCCACCGATATTAAGCGCATTGTGTCGCCATGTAGTGTTGGTGTCCGCGGGAAAATGGTAGAAAGCGATGGCCGCTTTCTGGATGTCTTGGCTTGCAGTATTCATAGAATTATACAGGGCCACTACGTTGTTCCCACCTCCACCCACGCTCAGCCCTGTATATTCATAAAAGTAGCGACAAAGGTCGTCGCAATATGGGCCATTATGACCTGTATCTTGACGTGCCCCAACCCAACTGTTTGCCACTTCAACGATCTGCTTCCTCTTGTCGATCTTGAAAGTGGCGGTATTTGACTTATAGCCTTGCACCTTGATCTGCCATCGGCCTTTAGCCTGTCGCACCAGCCAGGGGAACTCGTAGCGCGGCGGACTCGAACCCGCTATTAGGGGCGCGACCGCCGTGCCCACTTCGTTGGTCGCCGAACGAGAAAACTCGAAGGTCAGTTGAGAAGGCGGTGTTCCGGTGAAGTTACCGGTCGCTTGCGCCTTGACCGTCACCGTGAACTTCATCGTGTCGCGCGTGCCGCTCACCGTGCCCATATCTTCGCCGCTGGGATCGGTCGAAATGGTGAACTCGTAGCCGCCGACTTTGTGCGTTTTGAAACCTCGGCATCCCGAAAAATCCTTCACTGTGAGATCAATGGAATGTTCATCGTCGTCGGGAAACGAAAACTTCGCCACCCTGCCATCTTCGGAAACCTCTATCGGCCCCGGCGACCATTCGTGGACTAAATCGCCAACACCAATAGAACTGCTGACGCACTCGTAGATGTAAGGCCCCGTGTCTCCAGTTGGTGGGGTCGAAATCAGAGATGTCGTGAAATCGCAGTTGACATTACCACAGACGTCGAAACTTGCCGACGCAGTGCAAGCGGGATCGCTGCTATCGGACACGGCAACGGAAATGGTGCCAACGCCGATGGCTGGAATTTCGACCTCAAGTGTGGCCTGATTTGTCGCGCTGAGAGCTTGACTTCCATTGATGCTGCTTGACCAATCATAGGTATAAGGCGCAGTGCCGCCTTGTGGTGTGGCAGTGCAAGACAGGTGATATTTGTCCTCATCACGATAAGTCTCTATCACGGTAATTTCCGTCGTCATGCACACGACTTCAAAACTATATCTAAACCTTTTGCACCCTTGGCCTGGGTCGGTGTCGCTCTCAGGTTCTCCGGTTGTATAAGTTGCCAGAATAGTCCCAAAGGGCGCGTTTGACGGAACAGTTATCATTCCCTCCCGCGTCACATTCCATCCGTTAGGATTGGTGTTGTCACCCCCGATGCCGGGGTAGGGTGGAGAAACTCCCCATGCAACGGAACAGGGGGGGCCGAATGCGGGGCCGTCCCTTTGAACATCCGCTTGTCCCGTTGTTCCTTGTGCTATTTTATTTGCCATTTAATTTACCTCTAACTCTCGTTTTTGACGTTACCGGAGTTGGTTGCGGCAAATGTTTGTTTGCCTGTGCAAATCGTTCTCAACATTCGATATGCTGGAGTTCGGTGGGCTGTTGCCCTGCGCGCTCCCAAAACACCGTTTGAGAGCGTTGGGATCAGTATAATGGATCCCTGTAACTGGACAGGAGGTTAAGATAGAAAAAGACAGGGCAATTGCATGAGGTTGGCTTTATAAAGGGAAAGATCAAACTAAGGAAGTGCTGTTCTTCGGGCACAATTGCACCGCCGTCCATGCACCAGTGGGCAATTCGGGGCGGGCAATTGGGGACACAATATTCAATTAGACAGATAGAAAATAGGCACTGCGCCCCCGACTCTCACAATATCAATTGAAATGCCTGAGCGAGCGATCTTCCCTGGCTTAGTGCAACGGCAAAGTGAACGAGAACGTGCTGCCCACGCCCAACTTGCTCTCGACGCCGATTTGTCCGCCGTGCGCTTCGATGGCGAGTTTGCAAAACGTCAGGCCGAGTCCCGTGCTCATCATGCGCCCGCCTTTGCGCGACTCGACCTGGCCGAACTTCTCGAAGATGCGCTCGAACGCTTCGGGCGGAATGCCCTCGCCCGAATCGCTCACGCGAAAGAGCGCCGCCGACTCGATCTCGTTGAGCCGCACTTCGACGCTGAGCGCGCCGCCCTTAGGCGTGAACTTGACGGCGTTGCCGATCAGGTTGACCAAAATGCGACGCAACTTGCCCTCGTCGCCCCACAGCAGCGGCACGTTGGGCGCGATGTTACAAGTCAGAACCAGGCTCTTGTCTTTGAGCAGCGAGTTGACCTGACCGGCAGCCGAGGCGACGAGCCGACTGGCATCGAGCGAAACGTGGGCGAGCTGCATCGAACCGGATTCGAGCTTCTCGACATCGAGCAGATCGTTGATCATGGCCAGCAACGTCTCGCCGCCGCCGATAGCGATCTCCACCATTTCGCGTTGTATCTCGTCCAAATCGCCGACCGCTTCGATGGTCTGCATGCCCGCGATTACCGAAGTCAAGGGCGTGCGGAGGTCGTGGACGATCATGTTGGTCAGGTCGTCGCGCAGCTTTTCGAGATCCTGCAAACGCCGGTAGCTCTCCTGCAACTCGCGCGTGAAGCGCCGTTCCAGTTCGTGGATGCGTCGCTGTTCGGTCACGTCCTCCATCGCCAGCACCACTAAATTGGTGTCGATGCCTGCGCGCAGTTGCCGCGCGTTGAGCAACATTATTTTATGCCCGACGAGGGGAAAATTGGTTTCCAACTCGTAATCATCAAAGACCGAGCTTTGCGGAATGATGTCTTCGAGGAGGGTGCGTAGCGCGGGAATATTCCATTGTCCGTCGCCCAATTCGTAGATGAGCTGGTTCTCTGTCTCCTGCGGCGAGACTTCAAAGGTCTGATAAAACGCGCGGTTGGCACTTCTCACGCGCAGGGTCGCATCAAGCATCAGCAACGGCTCGCGCACGGTATCCACAATGTTCTGCGAGTAACTTTTGATTTCGGCGAGCAAACGTTCAGCGCGGCGGCGCTCGGTCACGTCCTCCATTGCCAAAACCAAAAGTTCGGTGTCGATGCCCGCGCGCAATTGCCGCGCGTTGAGCAGCATCACCTTGCGCCCGACGACGGGAAAATCGTATTCCAATTCATAATTGTCAAAGACCGAACTTTGCGGGATGATGTCTTCCAGCAATACCCGCAGCGCGGGAATGTTCCATTGCCCATCGCCCAATTCGTAGATCAGGCGGTTTTCGGTCTCTGCGGGCGAAACCTGAAACGCCTGATAAAACGCGCGGTTGGCGCTGCGCACGCGCAGCATCGGGTCGAGCATGAGCAACGGCTCGCGCACCGTGTCCACAATGTTCTGGGCATAGTTCTCGATTTCGGCCAGCAGTCGTTCGGCGCGGCGGCGCTCGGTCACGTCTTCGATGGCTAAAACCAGAAACTCGGTGTGATCGCCTGGGCGTAACATCCGAGCGTTGAGCAGCATTATCTTAACGCCGATATTGGGAAAATCGTGTTCTAACTCGAAGTCGTTGAAGACCGAGTGTTGGGGAATAATATCTTCGAGCAACGTCCGTAGCGCAGGGATATCCCACTGACCGTTGCCCAACTCGTAAATCAGACGCGCTTCGGTTTCGGCGGGCGAGACCTGGAAACTCTTGTAAAAGGCGCGGTTGGCACTTCGCACGCGCAGGTCGGCGTCGAGGATTAAGAGCGGTTCGCGCACCGTGTCCACGATATTCTGGGCAAAGTTCTGGATGTCTTCCACCAGCGGAGTAGGTTTCATCATGGTTGGTGGGCACAGTTTATCACTGCGCAACGCGCGCACCGGAAAGCATCCAGAGAATCGCTGCGCACAAACCCTATGGATGTGCAGGAAAATCGGGTTTGTGCGCAACGATTTGCCGCCGCGAATTTTCGGCGGTGCGTTTCGATGCTTTGCTTTGGCGGCGCGGGTCAAACGGGTGTTGCGCCCGCGTTGCGCGCATTTCGACGCGCGTTGGAGGGTTGATGTCGAGGCGATGCACCGTTCCTGCTCCGGCATAGGTCAGGGGCACAATTGCGCCGCCGTCAATGCGGAAGCGCAAGCGTTGGCGGCGGGGGTTGGTTTTTGGCGCGCGGGTCATTGAGAATGGAGACAAACTTCGTTGATTGTGCGATACTCACCTAAATCAGAATGGAGGGTGGTGAAGTCATGCAAGTTTTTATAAGCCATGCAACGGCTGACGAAATGTTAGTCCAGAAATTGTCTGAAGCCCTCAGAAAATTGGGGCTGGACGTTTGGGATGGAACAGAAATACTACCAGGCGAGAACTGGGCGACAAAGGTTGGAGAAGCATTGCAGGAATCCCAGGCAATGGTAGTATTACTCACGCCTAATTCTCTTCATTCGAGCCATGTTAGACACGAAATTTCCTACGCTCTGGGCGCTGAAAATTATGACCGCCGCTTAATTCCTGTCCTTGCGGCTCCATCAGACCAACTACCAAAGGATGAAATTCCCTGGATTCTAAACAATTTTCAGATGGTGTCGTTGCTCAAACATGAGCAGAATGAAGAAGGTTTCAAGAGGGTTGCTCAAGCTGTCAAAGAGGCAAACTTAATTGCTTCGTGATTAAAGCATCCCACTAATTATGAGACCCAATGAAGCCTTTTTATCTCACTCAAGTGCAGACCAGGAGTTTGTCACGTCCATATCAGAAATGATGCAGAAGCATGGGGTTCCGTTTTGGTATAGCAAGACGAATATTCTTGGTGCCCAACAATGGCATGATGAAATTGGCGCAGCCCTTAACCGTTGCGATTGGTTTCTTCTCGTTCTCTCTCCAAATTCAGTGCAGTCGATGTGGGTTAAAAGAGAATTATTATTTGCCTTACAGCAAAATCGTTTTGCCGACAAGATTGTTCCCGTGCTTTACCAGCCTTGCGATTTCGCAACTCTTTCTTGGATATTACCCAGTTTTCAAGTCATAGATTTCCACCAAGACTTTGACAACGGTTGTCGTGACCTACTGCGAATTTGGGGCATTGGGTATGCGCCTTAAATTGAGGAAAATCGGGGGACACGAACCCTGTGGATGTGCAGGGAAATCGGGTCTGCGCGCAGCGATTTGCCGCCGCGAATTTTCGGCGGTGCGTTTCGAGGCTTTGCTTTCGCGGCGCGGGTCAACAGGGTGTTGCGCCCGCGTTGCGCGCATTTCGACGCGCGTTGGAGGGTTGATGTCGAAGCGATGCACCGTTCCTGCTCCGGCATCGGTCAGGGGCACAATTGCGCCGCCGTCAATGCGGCAGTGAGCGCCCCAGCGTTGGCGGCGTGGGTTGAATCGCACGAACAGGGGCGCGCCTTTGAGGGAGCGATGTCAGGTCGCAGCCTTGGCGCAGGTTGCATTCGGCACAACTCAACGCCAGAGACTCGGCGTCGGTTGGGCCGCCGTGCTTTTCGGCGATAACAGGATCGAAATCATGGGCAACAGCGCGCGGCTTAACAGGAAGCGTTATAATTTATGGAGGTGAATCAATCATGCAAACAGTAACACTCGATGAAGCGAAAATACGGTTCTTTGATCTGGTTGAAGCGGCGGCGGCTGGCGAAGAAATTTACATCCAGAAAAGCGCCGACGTAACATTACAGCTTGTGCCACGCGTCGTGAAAAAGCGCGTGCGTCAGTTTGGCAGTGCAAAAGGTCTCACTGCAATGGCCGATGATTTCGATGAGCCATTGGAAGACTTCAAAGCATACATGGAATGAAATACCTGCTCGATACGCACAGCTCCATCTGGTTCATCACCGGTGATGCCCGACTCAGCGCTCAGGCTCGCCGCCTGATTGACGATGAAGGCAACGAATTATGGATCAGCGTTGCCAGCCTGTGGGAAATGGCCATCAAATATAGCATCGGCAAATTAGATTTAGGCCGACCTTTTGAAGCATTGTTTCCTCACCAGTTGAAAATTAACAGCATCGAGATTCTTGGGGTTACCGTTGACCATCTCAAGGCGGTTTGCGAGCTGCCATTTCATCATCGCGATCCGTTTGATCGCTTAATCATCGCTCAATCTCAAGTGGAGAAATTGCCAATTATCGGCATTGATGCAATCTTCGACAATTACAGCATAAAACGAGAGTGGTAGCGATTCACTTTCACGCGGTTTGACGAAAAATTTGATAAAATATGGAGTGGAGACGCGCCATGACAACTAAAGTAACGGAACACGGTTTACTCATCCCCAAAGATTTGCTGCTCGGCATGGACGAAGTAGAAATTCGTCAGGAACACGACACCATCATCATCACTCCTGCTACGGCGACAGACCCAATTTTTGAATTGGGTCAGCATCCAGTTACGGCAGATGTTGACGATGCTTCCGTCAAGCACGATATTTATCTTCAACCTTGATGGAACCGAAATTTTTGGATACCGGTTATTTGGGGAGTGCCGAACTTGGAGCAGGAAATCTTGGCAGCCGTCGTAGTCGCGTTGTGAGACGCGTGTTGGAAGCCTAAAACACGCGTCTCACGACGCGACTACGACGGGGCAACAATGCCGTTGGAAAAACAACGGCTCCAAGTTCGGCACTCCCTTATTTACTGGCACTTGAACTTGCCAACGACATCAATCACCAGGCGGCTTTACGGCATTGGCAAAGTTTGGCTCAATCTCTGCCGCCTCTGGTGACAACCTCCACTATTTTCGATGAGACCATGACTTTCTTCAAGGGTCGAGGTTTTCATTCCAAAGCCGTGCAAGTTGGCAGCAACTTATTACATAGTCCGTCAGTTGAACTCATCCACGTTGACGAGACGCTATTTTATGAGGGTTGGGCGTATTTCCAAAAGTATCAGGATAAGCAGCATTCCCTGACGGATTGTATTTCCTTTGTGGTCATGCAGCAACGGGGTATCAGCGCGGCTTTCGCGTTTGACCATCGCTTCACACAGGCGGGTTTCATCAGGGAGCCATAATGATTCTCCTATACCGCCCGAAATAAAGCGCTCCCAGCATGAGTGCTCATGGAGCGGCCTTTTTCTTTTGCGCCGTCAAAAATCGCCCAAATGGGTGATGGCAACGCGGCTGAGGTCGCAGATAATTACCTGGACAGACTGTTGCGTGGGCTGCGCGGCACAGAATGCTGTCCTCAGTCCGACAAACATTAACACAAATCAACACTATAATCCAGCCGGCTTGCAGTTATACTGAATGCGCGACAAGTATCACCGACAACTTTAAATGCGGCGACGTGCCAAGGGAGAAAAAAATGCTGCACGAGTTTCTAACCGACAACCGAACCGAACTCATCGAACGCTGCCGCTCGAACGTTATCCAACGTCCCGCGCCCGGGGCGAACAAAGAAGACCTGGAACACGGCATTCCGCTTTTTCTCGATCAGCTCATCGAGACGCTGTGCGTGGAGCAGACCGCCGAGCCGCTGCAAAGCCGCAAGATTTCCGGGCCTTCGGGCGGCGGCGGCGCGGTTTTGTCGGAAGTCGGCGGAACCGCCGGGCTGCATGGCCGCGAGCTATTGCAGCACGGCTTCACTATAGAGCAGGTCGTCCACGATTACGGCGATTTGTGCCAGGCGATCACCGGTCTGGCGGTCGAGCATGAGGAGCCGATTACAACCGACGAGTTTCGCACGCTTAACCGCTGTCTGGACAACGGGATCGCCGAAGCCGTCACCGAGTTCAATTATCAGCGCGATGCCGTGATGAGCGATGAACAAGAGCAAGCCTTGAATCAGCGTCTGGGATTTCTGTCGCACGAGTTGCGCAACCTGGTTACGACGGCGACGCTGGCCTTGGAAGCCATCAAATCGGGGCATGTGGCTTTGAACGGAGCGACCGGCGCCATTCTCGATCGCAGTCTGGTCGGTCTGGTCAATCTCATCGACCGCTCGCTGGCCGAAGTGCGCATCACAGCCGGAGTCGCCCCTCGGCATCAACTGTTTGCGCTCGACCGCTTCATCGCCGAAGTCACGGTTTCGGCTTCGCTCGAAGCGCGCGTCAAAGGCAGCGTTTTCAAGGTTTCGGCTGTCGATTCGTCGTTGGCTGTCGAGGCCGACCGCGATTTGCTGTTCGCGGCGTTGGGAAACCTGCTGCAAAACGCCTTCAAATTTACCCATCACGGCAGCGAAGTCACTTTGAACGCTTATGCCGCCGCCGACCGCATCCTCATCGAAGTCGAAGACCATTGCGGTGGTCTTCCGTCTGGCGATTCCGAAAAGATGTTTCTGCCCTTCACCCAGGAAAGCGCGGACAAAAGCGGCCTGGGGCTGGGATTATCTATTTCGCGGCGTAGCGTCGAGGCGAATGGAGGCGTGCTGCGCGTGCGCAATGTTCCGGGTTCGGGCTGCGTTTTCACCATTGATCTGCCGCGCCATTCACTGCCGGAACACGCTTCTCCATCAGGCGCGCCGATTCTTTAACGGCAAATATTCGGTCGAATCCGGCTTGCTTTCAGGCCGCTCCCTGAGCGCTCATGGAGCGGCCTTTTTCTTTTGCGCCGTCAAAAATCGCCCAAATAGGTGATGGATGCGCGGCGGATGGAATCGCTGCGCACAAACCCTATGGATGTGCAGGGAAATAGGGTTTGTGCGCAGCGATTTCCTTTGTGTGTGCTACAATTCCAGCAGTGAATTATATGTAGGGGAAGCGTATGAACAATGAAGAAGAATATCAAATCAAGTGTTTTACTCACGAACAGGCGGTTACTTCCGCGCGGCAACAGGCGACTCGTGACTTGAGCGAGACCGCCGCTGTAATTTCCTATATTGCATTTGTTCCATCTCTCGAAGATTTCTGTCACTGTGAGTTCCGTCTCGAAGCACCACACGGTTGGGTGCATTCATGTCGAATGCTCACAGCAGAGGAAAGAAGGTTCGATGAGACAATCACTGATTTTCATATTCGTCAAATTGCGCTTTCAGGCAATATGATCTCAGCAATCCGATTGTATCGCGGCAAATACAGTATCGGTCTTGCTGAAGGTAAAATGGGCGTCGAGCGATTGCTTTATGAAAATCAATAATCGTCCCGCAAAACATTTAACCGAATCAGGGGACACAAACCCTATTTATGCGTAGGAAAATAGGGTTTGTGTCCCCCGATTTCCCCACATAAAATGGGTGGTCTTGCTGGAACTTACCACGCTTTGATGCGCCCTTAACTTTTAGGAGTTACGCAGTTGCTTCATGCCGTAGGGACGACCGCTTGCGGCGTCCGGAAATCTCGCCTGACGGAACGTAAATGACGTTCAAGAGGGCTAAACAAAGGACGCCGCAAGCGGTCGTCCCTACGGCATCGAGCAACTGCGTAAGTGTCAAGTCCCATGAGTTTGTGAACGGTAAGCGAGCAACTCGGTAGGGTCTTTGTGGAAGAGTTGTGGATGTGTCTGGTGCCATTTGCAGACGGCCTGATAAGGCGTAATGCGTCCGATCCGGCGGT
>JAABUN010001677.1_pt1 | contig 46238 bp, 44 predicted proteins | sample 5559311 | NCBI WGS metagenome assembly JAABUN01 (sample SAMN10711877, study PRJNA513370) | rock metagenome | isolation source: Antarctica rocks | place: Antarctica: Victoria Land, Siegfried Peak sud
GACCGACCTACGCGACGCCCTGCGAGCGATCGACCGGCACGTGAAGGACTACACCGATCGCGCCCGACTCAACGCTGCCTAAAACTCAAGATCAACGTCAACGTCCTAGCGACCAAGGATCGCTAGCGGGCGTCGTCCTCGTCGTCGTCGGCGTAGGGGTCGCGATCGACGTCGACCGACGACGTCGAGGAGGAAGAGGGAGGAGACGCCGCGAGCTCGGCCTTGAGCCGGTCGGGGTCGAGGCTGCCGCTGCTGTACTTCAGCTCGCGAGCGACCTTCGTCTGCTTTGCCTTGGCACGGCCGCGCCCCATGGCTCGACCCCCTCGCGACGGCGGGGCAGTGGGCCCCGGTGGGAACTGTCATGTCCAAGCTGTGTTGATCCGACCAGTGATGACCAGTAGGCGCGCCCCGACGCCATCCGGTGCGTGCCAGGCCCTCAAGGTACAGGGTGACGGCCCCCGGTGCGGGCCCGACGCGGAGCTGACTACCGGGAGGCTCCCGGCAGCAGGAGACTGTCAGCCCGCACGGGGTCGCGCCCGGCCTCGGCCATGCGCCGCTCAGCCATCCGGTCGGCGGCGGAAGCGGGGGTGATGTGCTCGCTGTCGGCGGTGCGGAGCACCTCGAGCACGGTGTCGTAGATGCCCGAGGCGGCGGCCTCGGCCCGCTCGAAGCTGAACCCGTCGGAGCCGGCGTGGAGGGCCTCGTCCCCCACCTGGATCAGCCCCCCGGCGTTCGCGACGTAGTCAGGGACGAACAGGACGCCGCAGGCGGCCAGGGCATCGGCCATGGCGGGGCTGCTCAGCTGGTTGTTGGCCGCCCCGCACACCACCCTCGCCTGGACGGCACCGACGAGCTCCGCGTCGACCGACCCGCCGAGAGCGCACGGTGCGTAGACGTCGGCGTCCAGCGTAGGAAGGGCCTCGACGGACGCCGACTCGACCTCCGGCGCCAGTGCCTGGGCCCGGTCGATCGCCGCCGGCATGACGTCGGACACGACGACCGCGGCTCCGTCGGCCAGCAGGTGCTCGACCAGGTGGAGCCCTACCTTCCCAACCCCTTCGACCGCGACCCGGCGGCCGCGCAGGGTCGGCGCCCTCCAGGTGTGCGTCGCAGCAGCGCGCATGGCCTGGAACACGCCGTACGCGGTGAGGACCGCACTGTCCCCCGCCCCGCCGGCCTCGGGTGACCGCCCAGTGACGAACGCGCTCTCCTGACCCATCACGTCCATGTCCGGGACGGAGGTGCCGATGTCGCAGGCGGTGTAGTAGCGACCACCTAGGGACTGCACGAAGCGGGCGTACGCCCGCAGGAGCGGCTCGCTCTTGTCGCGCGCGGGGTCCCCGAGGATGACGGCCTTCCCCCCGCCGAGGGCGACCCCCGCGCACGCCGCCTTGTAGGCCATCGCCCGGCTGAGCCGGAGCACATCGGTCAGGGCGTCGGCCTCGCTGGGGTAGGGGTAGAAGCGCGTCCCCCCGAGCGCCGGCCCGAGGGCGGTCGAGTAGATGGCGATGATGGCCCGCAGGCCAGTGGCTCGGTCCTGGCAGAACACGACCTGCTCGTGGCCGGCATCTCGAAGCTCGTCGTTCCGGTCGAAGACGCTCACGCGTCGCTCCTGGCTGTCGGCGCCCTCGTGAGGCGCTTGGCGAAGGTGGGGGAGGTGTGCCCCGCCGGGAAGGGTAACGACGACGGCGCGTGCGAGCATCGGCGCATGACGGCGCATGCGGCGTTCCTGCGGGTGTACGAGCCGCTGGCCGCCTTCGAGGGCGACGAGCGCCGGCGCTGGGACCGCGTCACGGCCCGCAACGCGCTCCCGCCTGCGGCTGCCACGGCCCTCGAGCGGGAGGCGGCTCTTCGGGCCCTCGTCGGCCGGGTGCCGGGGGTGTTGCCCGTGATCGAGGAGCACGCCCATGTCCTCGAGGTCGACGGGGTCACCCTCGTGTGCCCGTGGCGGACCCGGCTGCGGGCGCTCGAGGCGCTGGAGGAGTTCGTCGCCGACCTCCCCGACCCGGTGGTGCGCTCCTTCCTGCCCGCTCCCGTCGTCGAAGCCGGGTCCGCTGAGCTGGCCCGTCGCCGCAGCGAGCGCCCTGCCGAGCGCAGCCACCAGCTCTTGAGCACGTGGCAGGTGCCGTTGCGCTGGTTCGTCCTCGTCGACGCCGAGGAGCGCGAGGTCGACCCCGGCAGGGCCCCTGCTCCCGGCTCCGCTGCCGGAGGTCGCCTCGTCGGACCGGCCGCCGGCCGCCAGGTCGGGCGCAGCCTGGTGTACCGCACCCCCATGTCGCGGGCCCGTCGCCGGGTGGCCCGTGCGCTGTCGGTGCTGCGGCGGACCGTCGACGACGGGGTCGTCACCGAGGGCGTCGAGGACCTCGGCCGGTGGCTCGAGGAGTTCCACCCCCGCAGCCTGGTCGAGCTGGACTACGGCGGGCTGGTCCACCTGCTCGACGACGCAGAACTCGCCCAGGACGAGTCGGCCCGCGACATCGCCGGAGCGCTGGCTGCCCTCGGGGCCGGCGAGCCGGTGAAGGCCGCTGCAGCGTACGGCCGGGTCACGGCTCGGATGAAGGCCCTGCAGGCGATCGAGTCGGCGAACTGACAGGTCGTGCGGGTCTCGAGGGCCAGAAGGTTCGGGACTAGTCCGAAATAGCCCTGAAAGGCCATTACGGTAGGAGCCGAACTCGTCCATGATCAGCGGGCGCGGGTAGCTTCCCGCCTGAAGCAGAGGATGCCCACGATGACGACCCGCCCCCTGGACCCCGAGGCCCTGCTCACGCCGGCTGAGGTCGCGACGATGTTCCGGGTGGACCCGAAGACGGTCACGCGGTGGGCGAAGTCCGGCAAGCTCAGCTCGATCCGCACGCTCGGCGGGCACCGCCGCTACCGCGAGGCCGAGGTGCGGGCCCTGCTGGCCGGCATCCCCGCCCCCCGCCCCGAGGCCTGACTCTTCCTCCACAGGCCCGCTCCCGAGGTGTAGAGGGCGCCTGCCGCCGCACCTGCGGTCAAGAACGGTGGACATGACCGCAGCTGCGGTCGTACGCTCAGCTTCATGCCGCAGATGAGGATCTCGGAGGCAGCTGCCCTTCTGGGGGTCAGCGACGACACGGTCCGTCGCTGGGCTGATCAGGGGCGGCTGCAGCTGCACAAGGCGGGCAGCGGCCCGCTGCTCGTCGACGGTGTCGAGCTCGCTGCCCTGGCCCGTGAGCTCGCCGACCCGCCGGGTCCGGTCAGGAGCGGCGGCTCGGCCCGCAACAGCCTGCGGGGCATCGTCACCAAGGTCACCCGCGACACCGTGATGGCGCAGGTCGACCTGCAGGCCGGTCCGTTCCGCGTGGTGTCCCTGATGAGCCGCGAGGCCGCCGACGAGTTGGGCCTCGAGGTGGGGACGGTGGCGGTCGCCACGATCAAGGCGACGAACGTCGTGGTCGAGCTCGACCAGGCTCCTGCCGGCCATGCGGGTTGAGCGTCGTGCTGCAAAGGGGGCGGCCGTGCTGCTGCTGCTCGCCGCGACGGCCTGCGGCGCCGCTGGATCTTCCACCCCGGCTGAGCCGTCCGGCGACCGGCTGTCCGGCCGGCTGACGGTCTTCGCGGCCGCCTCCCTCACCGGTTCCTTCGAGCGGCTGCGGGACGACTTCACGGCGACCCATCCCGATGTCGAGGTGCAGCTCAACCTCGGCGCCAGCTCGACGCTGGCCCGGCAGATCGTCTCGGGAGCGCCGGCCGACGTCTTCGCCGCCGCGAACCCCGCGATCATGGCCACGGTGGTGGACGCCGGGGAGGCGACCGGGCCGCAGGTGTTCGCCCGCAACCGGTTGCAGCTCGTGGTCCCTGCCGACAACCCTGGAGGGGTCAGAGGTCTGGCCGACCTGGCCCGGCCCGACCTCGTCGTCGCGCTGTGCGCGGTCGCGGTCCCGTGCGGCGAGGCCGCCGTACGCCTGCTCGAGGGGGCGGGCGTGACGGCGGCGCCGGACACGCTCGAGCAGGACGTCAAGGCGGTGCTGACCAAGGTCGCGCTCGGGGAGGTCGACGCCGGTCTCGTCTACCGAACGGACGTGCTCGCCGGCGGCAAGGCGGTGCGCGGCATCGACGTGCCGCAGGCCGAGCAGGTGGTCAACGACTACCCGGTCGCGGTGACCTCGTCCACGGGCAACCCGTCCGTGGCGAAGGCCTTCGTCGCGTACCTGCTCTCGCCACGTGGACAGGCGGTCCTGCGTGAAGCCGGCTTCGAGCTCCCCTGAGGTCCGAGGGCGTCGGCCGGTGCCCCGGGCACGCCGAGGCCGGGGCACCGGGCTGCCGAGGGTGCTCCTGCTCCCGGCCGCCCTGGGTTTCGCCTTCCTGCTCCTGCCGCTGCTCGCCTTGGTCGTCCGAGCGCCGTGGCGAACTCTGCCGTCCCTGCTGGTCAGCCCCGAGGTGGGCACCACGCTGCGCCTGTCCCTGGTCTGCGCGACCAGCGCGACCGTGCTGTGCCTGATCCTCGGGGTCCCCCTTGCGTGGGTGCTCGCCCGGGCGGACTTCCCCGGTCGACGACTCGTCCGGGCGCTCGTGACAGTCCCACTGGTCCTTCCGCCGGTGGTCGGCGGCGTCGCGCTGCTCCTGTTGCTGGGCCGCCGCGGGTTGCTGGGCCGCTACCTCGACGCCTGGTTCGGCATCAGCGTCCCCTTCACGACCGGGGCCGTGATCATCGCCGAGGCCTTCGTCGCGATGCCCTTCCTGGTGATCGCGGTCGAGGGCGCGCTCCGAAGCGCCGACCGGCGCTACGAAGACGCTGCCTCGACGCTGGGCGCTTCACGCGGGACGATCCTGCGCACGATCACGCTCCCCCTCATCGCCCCCGGCGTCAGCGCGGGCGCCGTGCTCTGCTTCGCTCGCGCGCTCGGTGAGTTCGGCGCGACCATCTCCTTCGCGGGCAGCTTCCCGGGCGTCACGCAGACGACCCCGATCGCGGTCTACCTCGCGCTCGAGAGCGATCCGCCGGCCGCGATCGCCCTGTCGCTGGTCCTGCTCGGCGTCTCGGTGCTGGTCCTGGTGAGCCTGCGCGAGCGCTGGATGACCGGCGCCCCCACATGAGCCCCATGCCGTCTGCCCACTCGATGGAAGGGCTCGACGCCGAGCTGGTGGTGGACCGCGACGGTTTCACCCTCGAGGTGCCGCTCGAGGTGCGCGCTGGCCAGGTCCTGGCGCTGCTCGGACCCAACGGTGCCGGCAAGTCGACCGCCCTGCAGTGCCTGGCCGGCCTGCTGCCCCTGTCGGCCGGGTCAGCCACCCTGGCGGGACGGTGCCTCGACGATCCGGCCGCCGGGGTGTTCGTGCCGGCCGCCGAGCGCCGGGTCGGCATGGTCTTCCAGGACTACTTGCTGTTCCCGCACCTGAGCGCGACCGACAACGTCGCCTTCGGCCTGCGGGCACGCGGAACCGCCCGCCGCCGGGCTCGCGAGCAGGCGCGGGACTGGCTCGGCCGCGTCGACCTGACCGAGTTCGCCGACGTACGCCCTGCAGCCCTGTCCGGTGGGCAGGCGCAGCGGGCGGCCTTGGCGAGGGCCCTGGCTCCAGGGCCGCAGCTCCTGCTGCTCGACGAACCGCTCGCAGCCCTAGACGCCAGCACTCGCATGCAGGTGCGCTCTGACCTGCGGCGTCACCTCGACGACTACGGCGGCTGCACGGTGCTCGTCACGCACGACCCGCTCGACGCGATGGTGCTGGCCGACCGGCTCGTCGTCGTCGAAGGCGGTCGGGTCGTGCAGCAGGGCACTCCCGCCGAGGTGGCCCGAGCGCCGCGCACCGACTACACGGCCCGTCTCGTGGGCCTGAACCTCTACCGCGGTCGGGCTCGGGGGCAGTCGGTCGAGGTCGAGGGGGGCGGGACGCTGCTCACCGCGGAGCCGACGGACGGGGAGGTGTTCCTCGCGTTCGCGCCCTCCGCGGTCTCCCTGCACAGGGACGAGCCCGAGGGCTCGGCTCGCAACCGCTGGCTCGGCCGGGTGGCCGGACTCGAGCAGCGCGGCGACACCGTGCGCGTCGAGCTCGACGCGCTTCCGGGCGTGCTCGCCGACGTCACCGTGGCGGCGGTCGCGGCGCTGGACCTCACGCTCGGCGCACCGGTCTGGGCGGCGGTGAAAGCGACCGAGATCGCCTGCTACAGCGCCTGAGAGACGCGACCCGGGGGTCTCCCGGCGGAGCCGGTCGACTCGCGGCGGCAGGGCGACGCACCTGCGTGACCTCCGCGGGCCCCGTCCTCTCGGCGATCATGGAGTTCTCGCCCACCCGTTGAGCGTGCCGGTGAGCACCAAGTCCATGATCGGCGCAGGGTCGAGTGCGGCAGCGAGCTGGAGTCCGGCTCAGGTGCGCGCGGCTTCGCGACGGGCACCCGCGTCGCCAGCGGGGGCTGCTGGAGCGCCCTGCTGCGCGGGGACGGCCAAGGCTGCTCGCGGACGACGTCCAGCCAGCCACGCACCGGCGACGACGAGCGCCAGGCCCGCGACGGACAGGGCGGTGAGCGCCTCGTCGAGCAGCACCGTCCCGTAGGCGACCGCGAAGACCGGCGCAAGGTAGGTCACGAGGGTCGTGCGCTCGGGTCCGACCTCGGCGATCAGCCAGTACATCAGGATGAAGGCGATCCCCGTGCCGCCCAGGCCGAGCACCGCGATCGCGGCCAGGCCCTGGCCGTCCGGCACGCGGGTCGGCGGGTCCAGGAGCACCGGTACGAGCAACCAGAGGCTGCTCGCCGTGAGGACACCGGTCAGCAGGCCGAGCCGCGGGACGTCGGGGAAGCGGCGCGCCGTCCAGGCCGCGCCCACGGCGTAGCCGACCGCTGCCAGGAGCACGAGCAGGCACCCCACGACAGCAGCACCGCTGGTGCTGGCGCCGAGCAGCATCCCGACGCCGACGATGCCGGTGAGCAGACCGACCCACGTGGCCCGGGACGGTCGCGGCCCGCCGAGCAGCGGCGCAAGGAGCGCACCCCAGAGCGGCGTCGCGGCGACGAGGGTCCCGGCGAGTCCGCTCGGGATCCGGCGCTCGCCGACCGCGATCAGCAGCATCGGAGCGGCCTGCTGCACGAACGCCAGCACCACCACCGCTGTCCAGCGTCCGCGCAGGCTCCTCAGCTGGCCGCGCGCACGAGCGAGCAGCCCGACGAGCACGGCCGCGGGCAGGAAGCGCAGGAAGGTGAGCGTTGCCGCGCTGGTCGTCTCGAGGGCGACGGCGATGAGCAGGTAGGACGCGCCCCAGGTCGCCGACAGGGCGAGCAGGGCGAGTAGCGGACGCAGCGGCATGACCTCAGCATCAGTGGTGCGAGCGTTCAGCACAAGCGCTTTGTCGTTGCGCACGATGAAGTCCGACTGTACGGTTAGCCGATGCTGGACCTCCGTCGACTGCGCGTCCTGCGTGCCGTCGTGCGCACCGGCTCGGTGCGAGCCGCCGCGGAGCAGCTGGGCTACACGCCGAGCGCGATCAGCCAGCACGTCACGGCGCTCGAGCGCGAGACCGGCGCGGTCCTGCTCGAGCGGGCCGGACGCGGGGTCCGGCCGACCGACGCCGCGCGCCTGTTGGCCGATGTCGCCGACGACGTCCTCGACCGGCTCGCAGACGCTGAGGCGTCACTCGCCGCGATGCGGGCCGGACGCACCGGGCGGGTGCACCTGACGTCGTTCCCCAGCGCCGGCGCGGCCCTGGTGCCGCCGGCCGTTGCGGCCTTCCGGCGTTCCCACCCCGACGTGGAGCTGGTCCTCGGCGTCGCCGAGCCCGACGAGGCCCTGCCCGCGCTCAGAGCCGGGGAGGTCGACGTCGCGGTCGTCGTGGAGCCGTATGCGTTCCCGGGGGCGCCGGCCGGCGACCTGGTCCGCGAGCACCTGCTCGCCGACCCGTACGCCGTCCTGCTCCCGGCCGATCATCGGCTCGCGGCGGACGTCGACGTCGATCTCGCAGAGCTGGCCGGCCTCGCCTGGGTCGGGACCGCCTCGGCGCCGGGTCATTGCCAGCAGGCGGTCACCGACGCGTGTCGCGCAGCGGGGTTCACGCCGACCTACTCCGTCGAGGCCGATGAGTACCCCGCCACCCAGGGCTTCGTGGCCGCCGGATTGGGCGTCGCGCTCGTCCCCCGCATGGCCCTCGGCTTCACCCACGACCGGGTCGTCGTGCGCCCGGTCCGCGGAGCGCAGCCGGTGCGTCACGTCTACGCCGCGGTGCGCGCGGCTCGAGCCAACGAGGCAGTCGTCGTCGGAGTGCTCACCGCGCTGCGCGAGGCAGCACAGGAGCTGTCCGCCGCTCAGTGAGGCAGGCTGACTGACCGGGTGGATCGGTCAGCTGGAGTGCAGCAGCCCGAAGGTCGCGCCGTGCGGGTCACGCACGATCGCGCACGAGCCGCCGTCGAACGTCGTGAAGGGCAGCACGACCGCTCCACCGAGGGCCACCGCCTGGTCAGCCTTCGCGGCAGGGTCGGCGACCTCGAAGTAGGGCAGCCAGCCGGAGGTGCCCTGTGACGGATCCGTGCAGCCCGCGACCGCCCGTCCGGCGAGGGTGAACTCGACGTACGCGGGGGACTGCTTGGCCTCCCACCCGAGGGTCTGGCCGTAGAAGGCCGGGGCTGCAGCCGGGTCGTCCGCCGTCAGCTCGAGCCAGCTCTGCGCGCCCTCCTGATCCACCAGCTCCGATCCGGTGTGCGTGCCGGGCTGCCACACGCCGAAGACCGCGCCGGCCGGGTCGACGAAGACCGCCATGCGGCCGAGGTCACCGACGTCCATCGGCGCAGCCAGGACGGTGCCCCCGGCCTGTTCGACGAGGGCGGCCGTCGTGTCCGCGTCGTCGCTGCACAGGTAGCAGGTCCAGGACGGCGGCTGTCCCGGCGCCATCAGCGGCAGCACCCCGGCGACCTTGCGGCCGTCGAGCAGGAAGCTGGCGTAGCCGCCGAACTCCGGCTGGGGTGAGCTGGCGGTCCAGCCGAGCAGCGGTCCGTAGAAGGCGGCGCTCTCAGCCTGGTCCGGTGTGGACAGGTCCGACCAGATCGGCTCGCCCGGGAGGTAGGAGGTCTTGGTGGTCATGGCGTGCTCCGTCCGTGGTGGGTGCTGTCCACGGAAGACGCCGGTCGTGGACCCAGCTCATCGGTGAGCATCCAGGGCACGTGTCGGCCGGGCGGTTCCCGGTGCACCCGGTGGTCGTGGTCCGCAGCTCCGCCGGCACGCGTCGCGTGAACGGCCTGGCCGCTCGCGAGCAGCAGCCGCCAGGCATCAGCTCTGGCCGTGGCGCACTGGCTCACGTGCGGGTCGCGTCCGGTGGCGAGGTCGGCCAGGTGCCTGGCTGCGTGCGCTGCGACATGGGTCTGGCCCACCTGCGCAGGGGAAGGCTCGATGGCGCTCGGCCCGGTGATGACGTGCTGACCGAGCACCTGGCACGAGGCGTCCGGGGCGTCCGGGAACAGGGCGTACGTCAGCACGGGGCCGTCGTCGTAGCGCCATGACGTGGAGTGCAGGACGACGCCGACGCCGCTCAGGCTTGCCTCGCCGGCCAGCCGACGGGCTGCCTCATCAGGCTTCTCATCGAGGCGCAGCGTGGTCTCACTGGTCCGCCAGGCCAGGAGGCCACCCGCCACTGACAGCCGGACCAGCTCGATCGTGACCAGATGGAGGTCAGACATCGGGACCCCGGCGGGAGCGGACATCGTCGACGCGTCGCCGCGACTACTGCGGGTAGTCGGCCTTGTCCGGGGCGACGTCGGTGACGTCGAGCGCGTTGAGCTTGTTGGCCGTGCCACCGAGCCCGGTGATCATCGTGACGTAGTCGTAGCGCATCAATCCGAGCCAGGAGTGCTCGGTGCCGCCGGGCTCGCCCGGCAGGTCGTCGTCGCGCAGGGTGTCCTCGTAGCGGGCCCCGGACTCCTTGGCGATCTGCTCGAGGACCTTGGACGGGAACACCTCCGAACCGAAGATCACCGGCACCTTGCGCTCCTTGACCTGGTCGATGATGCGAGCGACCTCCCGAGGCTGAGGGTCCTCGAAGTTGCTCGGCTGCACCGCCCCGATGACCTGCCAGTCGTAGGTCTTCGCGAAGTAGGCGTAGGCGTCGTGGTAGGTCAGGAGCTGCCTGCCGCCCGGGGGGATCGTCTCCTGGTCGGTCTTGAGCGCCTCGCTCAGGGCGGTCGCCTTCTTGACGAAGGCCGAGTGGTTGGCGGAGTAGTAGTCCTTGTTCTCCGGGTCCTTCTCCACCATCGCCTTGAGGATCACGTCGGCGTACTTGATCGCGTAAGTCGGGTCGGTCCACAGGTGCGGGTTCGGCTTTCCCTCCTCCTTCGGGAAGGAGAAGTCGTAGATGTACTCCGACTCCGGCAGCACCTGGTCACCGATCTTGACGATCGTCGCGTCGTCGGGGGCGTTGGACTCGGCCAGCTCGAAGGTCGGCTCCTCCAGCTGAAGGCCGTTCACGAAGACGACGTCGGCCTTCTCCATCGCCTTGGACACCTTGGGCGGCGGCTCGAAGGTGTGGCTGTTGGTCCCCTCCGGCACGACGCCGATCACCCTCGCGCGGTCTCCGACGATGTTGGACACGATCGAGGTGATGGGGGCCACGGTCGAGACGACCTGCAGCGGGCCGCCCTCCGTCGAGTCCGCGGTGGACGACGAACCAGAGGAGCCGCAGGCTGAGACCAGCAGTGCCGGCAGGACGAGGGCGAGCGCGATGCGCGACGGGGCGGGGTTCACCTCGGCACCGTAAGCGCAGTTGCGAACGGTTCGCAACTGCAAAGCCGCTGCACTGCGAGACGACGGGGCCCAGTCCCGTCGGAGGTCTGGGAAGGCCGATGGTGGCGCAACGGGGGGGGTGGGGATCGCGGCCCGCTGGCCTGCGGTCGGAAGGGGGTGGTCAGGGGCGGGCTCGAACCGCCGACCCCACGCTTTTCAGGCGTGTGCTCTACCAGCTGAGCTACCTGACCAGGTCCTGCTGCGACCCCGACGGGACTCGAACCCGCGACCTCCGCCGTGACAGGGCGGCGCGCTAACCAACTGCGCTACGGGGCCTGGTGTGGGACCAGACCGTGGTGCTGTGCCCCCAACGGGATTCGAACCCGCGTAGCCACCTTGAAAGGGTGGAGTCCTGGGCCGCTGGACGATGGGGACGTTCCCTGCCGACCGGATGGCTTCCGGAGCCTGGGATGCCTCCGTCGAGTGGCCGTCGGGGACCGGGGAAGCATAGCGGACGCCTTCCGGGTCACCCAGTGGATCTTCCCCCTGGGCGTGGTGATCGGTGGAGGGAGTCTTCGGTGCGCTCAGCCCGCCGGCGCAGGACTCGGCGAAGCCCCGCTCGGCGAGGGGCTGGGCGAGGGGCTCGCCGGCGGCGGGCTTGCGACCACGCGTCGGGAGATCCTGGCGTCGTTCAGGCCCAGCCCGCCGAGGGTGATGTCGTCGTACGCCTGGAGCTCCTTGGTGCGGGGGTCGAAGTAGAGGACCGAGAGGCTGATGTCGGTCGGCTCCTCGCCCTCGAGCGCGCGCAGGCCGGCGCCGCCGGTGGAGCCCTGGACGAACAGGGTCGTGCCGTCGACCGAGCGCACAGACCTGCGGTGCGTGTGTCCTGCGAGCACCAGCCGAGCGGTGCCGGTCAGTGGCCCGGCCACGAGCGGGTCGTGCGTGACGACGATGTCGACGGGCGTCTCGGAGCTGCGGTAGGCGTCGAGCAGCTGCCGGCCGACCACCTCGAGCACCTCGGGCGGGGCGTCGTCGTCGCGGGTGCTCTTGTCCGGCGTGAAGCGGGGGTCGCCCTGCCCGAGCAGCTGCAGGCCCGAGACGGTCACGACCGTACGTCCGTCGAGAACGATCGCGCCGCGCTGCGCGGCGATGGCGGCCTGGACCAGTCGGCTGTCGTGGTTGCCCCTGACGTAGACGTAGGGGACGCCGAGGTCGCTGATGGCCGAGACGTAGCGGGTCTCCGGGTCGCTGCCGAAGTCCGTGATGTCCCCGGTGTCGATGACGACGTCGATGTCGAACTGGTCGACGACCGAGCCGATCACCTCGTAGGCCGTGGGACTGAGGTGCAGGTCGCTGACGTGCAGCACGCGGATGCTGGCGTCACCGGGGGCGACCGGGAGACGACTGGTGACGTCGTACAGCTCGCTGACGTTCGAGACGAGCCGACCCAGCTGCAACCGGTAGGCGTCGAACCTGGCGACGATGTCCCGCACGTCTCCGACGGCGGTCGGCGCCGAGGCCAGGAGCCCGGTGAACTTCGGTTCGGCCAGGGCCCGCTCGTCGACGGTGAAGAACGTGATGCCGGCGACGACGGCCAGGGCGGCGCACCCCGCTCCCGCAGACGCGGCCGTGGCCCTCCACCTGCGGAAGACGAGCAGTCCCAGCAGGGTCGCCCCGAGGGCGGTCACGAGGACGGTACGGATGACCAGCGACACGAGGCCGGCGCGCAGGTCGCTATTGACCTCAGCCCCGAGGCCCCGCAGCTGCTCAGGGTCGGCGACGATCGCCTTCGCGGCGTCGCTGCGCAGCTGGGTGATCCGCACGCCGAGGCTGACCGGTCCGGCATGGGTGTCCAGCTGCAGCTCGCCGAGCGGAGGGACCTGCACGGTCGTGCTCCCCGAGAGCGCCGGCCGCAGGGACATCTCTGCCTCGAAGGGCCCGACCCCCGTGGTGACCCGACCGGCGATGAGCATGCCGAGGATCGCCCCCAGCAACCCCACGGCGATCAGCTCGGCAGAGACCAGCACCCGTCGGATCACCCGCCGACGTCTCGAGGAGCCCTCTGCCGAGGGCTGGCGTGCCTCTGTCATGACGGCCTTTTGCACGGGGCGGTCTGCTGCGCGAGCTCGGCCGCGAACCGGCCGTCGGGCGCGAGGGTGGCCGCCGCGTGGGCGTCACTGATCGTGTCCACGTCGCGGAGCTCGGGTAGGCGGTGGGCCGGGATTCCGTGCTCGGCCAGCCTGGCCAGCTGGCGAGCGCCGGTGTCGTCCTGCGACGTGGGGACGCCGAGAAGCACCGCGCCGTCTGGTCGCCGCAGTCCGAGCGCCCACCAGCCTCCGTCGGGCGCGGTGCCGATCACAGCCTCGGCGCGCACGAGGGCCTCGACGGCCTCGGCGAGCAGAGCGGCTGTGAGCTGGGGGGTGTCCATGCCGATGAGCAGCGCCGGCAGGGGCCCCGCATCGTCGAAGGCCGCCGCGAGCCGCTCGTGCATGGGGCCGCCCCGCTGCGGCTGCACGTCGAACCCGGGGGCGCAGTAGGCGCCGTCGAGGACGAGGACGCGGCGGGCGACGGACACCGCGCGCACGACGTCGAGGGTGTCCTCGAGCGCGGCCGAGGCCAACCGGGCGGCTCCCTCCGGGGTCAGCGGCGGGCAGAGCCGCGTCTTGACCCGGCCGGCCACCGGCTCCTTGGCGAGCACCAGCACCTGCACCTGGGCTGGCGTGCTCACGGGATGGCTCGCAGGACCCGGGACATGTCACGCACGGCCTTGAGCGTGCCCCCGACGGTGCCCGTCACCTTCGAGCGACCGGTGCGGGGGAGGTAGTCGACGTCGACCTCCACCACCCGCCAGCCGGCCTGCACCGCCCGGGTCACCATCTCGAGCGGGTAGCCGAAGCGCACGTCCTGCAGGTCGAGCTCGCGCAGGGCGTCGCGCCGGCAGGCCCGCATCGGACCGAGGTCGGTCAGCTGCAGCCCGGTGCGCCGGCGCAGCTGCCGGGCGATCTCGCCGTTGCCCAGCCGTGCGTGCACGGGCCAGGCGCCGCGCTCGGTCGGACGCCGTCGTCCGAGCACCAGATCGGCCGCGCCGTCGAGGATCGGCTGCGCCACGCGGGGCAGCTGCTGCGGGTCGAGGGAGCCGTCGGCGTCGACGAAGCAGACGACCCCGTCGTCGCCGTCGCAGGCCGCGAGACCGGCGTGGCACGCGGCGCCGAAACCGCGGGGGCGCGCCTGGACTACGCGAGCCCCGTGCTGCTCGGCGATCTCAGCTGATCCGTCGCTCGAGTCGTTGTCCGCGACGATCGCCCGGTAGCCCTCGGGCATGCGCCCCAGCACCCACGGCAGGGCGCCGGCCTCGTCGAGGCAGGGGAGGACGACGTCGGGCATGCACCAGCCTTGCAGAGGACCGGCCGGACCGGCCCGTCCCTGATCGTGTGGCGTTCAGACCGGGACGAAGCGGACACGAGTTCGCCACATGATCAGGGAGGCGACCTCGAGGCTAGGAGCGGGGGCGCACCGCCTCCCGCTCTCAGTCGACGGCGGTCGGCGACGGCGGAGCAGTCCCGCCCTGTCCGTCCTCCCCGGCGGTCATGATCGCGATGATCGCCTCCTGGTCCGCTTCCGACGGAAGCCCCCACGCGGGCTCGTAGTCGTACACCTCTCGCAGCGAGGTGGAGGCCGTGCGCCCGGTGAGGATCTCGACCGAGTCGTTGTCGATGAGCCCGGGATGCTCGACCCCACAGGCCTCGGCGACCTTGACGAGGTCACGGCGCAGCGCGCTGACGTAGTTGGCCACGCGCACGGACTTCAGGGCCGGGTCGAGTCCGTGCGCGAGCCAGGGGTTCTGCGTGGCGACTCCGGTGGGGCAGGTGTCTGTGTGGCACTTCTGCGCCTGGATGCAGCCGAGGGCGAGCATCGCCTCGCGGGCCACGTTGACCATGTCGCAGCCGAGGGCGAAGCCGACGATCGCGTTGTCCGGCAGGCCGAGCTTGCCGGCTCCGATGAACACGACGTCGTCCTGCAGGCCGCGCCGGGCGAAGGCTGTGTAGACCCGGGCGAAACCGAGCTGGAACGGCAGCGACACCGAGTCGGTGAAGATCAGGGGGGCGGCGCCCGTGCCGCCCTCGCCGCCGTCGACCGTCAAGAAGTCGACGCCGCGCCCGGTCGTCGCCATGAGCTCGGTCAGGTCGTCCCAGAACGTCAGGTCACCGACCGCCGACTTGATGCCGACGGGCAGACCGGTCTCGGTGGCGAGCAACTCGACGAAGTCGAGAAGCCCGTCTGCGTCAGAGAACTCTGCGTGGCGAGACGGGCTGATGCAGTCCACCCCCTCGCGCACCCCCCGGGTCTTCGCGATCTCGGCCGAGACCTTGGCGGCCGGCAGAAGTCCACCCAGGCCCGGCTTCGCGCCCTGGCTCAACTTCACCTCCAGCGCCCTCACGGGAGCCCCGGCCACGACCTCCTTCAAGCGGTCGAGGCTGAACCGACCCTGCTCGTCGCGGCAGCCGAAGTAGGCGGTGCCGATCTGGAAGACCAGCTCGCCACCCTTGCGGTGGTAGGGCGACAGGCCGCCCTCACCGGTGTTCTGCAGGCACCCGGCGAGCGCCGCCCCGCGGTTCAGAGCCTCGATGGCGGCTGAGGACAGAGAGCCGAAGCTCATCGCCGAGATGTTCACGACCGACGCGGGCCGGAACGCCTTGTCGCGTCCCCGCGCCGCCCCCATCACCTTGGCGCACGGCAGCTCCACCTCGTGGCCCGCAGTCGGGCTCGATGCGGGGACGGCTCGGCCGAACGTGCGGTGCTTGATGACCGGGTAGCCGGCGGTGTACTCGATGTCGTTGTCGGTGCCGAAGCCGAAGTAGTTGTTCTCCTTCTTGGCCGACGCGTAGACCCACCGCCGCTGGTCCCGCGTGAACGGGCGCTCCTCGTTGTTGCCGGCCACGAGGTACTGCCGCAGCTCGGGTCCGATCGACTCGAGCAGGTAGCGCGCATGACCGACGACCGGGAAGTTGCGCAACAGGGCGTGCTCGCGCTGCATCAGGTCGCGGGCGGCGACGGCGGACAGAGCGGTCAGGGCGGCGGCACCGGCGCCTCGGAGCGTCCTCATGCCCCTGCTCTTCCCCGGTGCATGCCGCGCACCCCGGGGGGAAGCGCAGAATCAGCCGCGCAGGGGCGCCGTGGCGAACTCCCGGATCCCGTCCTCGAAGCTCACCTCTGCCGTGAAGCCCAGCTCCACGCGGGCGCGGTCGGCTGAGGCGACGACGTGCCGGACGTCGCCGAGGCGGTACTGCCCTGTCACGACCGGCTCCGGACCGCCGGCCGCGTGGGCGAGCTCCCGGGCAAGGTCGCCCACGGTGTGCGGCACTCCGCTCGCGACGTTGTAGGCCGTCAGCGCGCCGGCCCTTTGCTCCGATTCGAGGGCGAGCCGGTTGGCCTGCGCCACGTCGCGGACGTGCACGAAGTCGCGCCGCTGACCGCCGTCCTCGTAGACCCGAGGCTGCTCCCCACGGGCCAGGGCGCTGCGGAACAGGCTCGCGACGCCGGCGTACGGCGTGTCCTTGGGCATGTGGGGGCCGTAGACGTTGTGGTACCGCAGGGCCACGGCGCTGCCTCCCGTGCCGCGGGCCCAGCTGGCAGCGAGATGCTCCTGTGCCGTCTTCGTCGCGGCGTAGACGTTGCGGGGGTCGAGCGGTGCGGCCTCGGGCACGGTGCCGGGCTGCAGGGAGCGGCCGCAAGTGGGACACGGAGGCTCGAACTGACCTGTTACCAAGGCACTTTCGACCCGCGGTCCAGGGCGTACGTCGCCGTGCTCTGCACAGGTGTAGCGCCCCTCGCCGTAGACGACCATCGAGCTGGCCATCACCAGGCGGCCGATGCCGGCCCGGTCCATCGCGGCGAGCAGCACCGCTGTGCCGAGGTCGTTGTGGCCGACGTAGGCGGGCAGGTCCTGCAGGTCGACGCCGAGCCCGACCATCGCCGCCTGGTGGCACACCGCGTCGACGCCGTCCAGGACCCCTTGCGGCAGGTCGCGGACGTCGGCCTCGACCCGCTCCGCGCGGGCGTCCAGCGAAGCCGGCCAGCCACCCGCGTGGACCTCGGGGAGCAGGGCGTCGACCACCCGCACGTCGTGGCCCCTGTCGAGCAGGGTCGTCACGATCGCTGCGCCGATGAAGCCGGCGCCGCCGGTCACGAGGATGAGCACGAGGGCGACGCTAGTGCGGCGGGTGCGCCTCGGGCGTGTGGGTCGGAGCCGTCCGGCCGCGCTTGACGTCGTACATCGCCGCGTCCGCCTGCCGCACCAGGTCCTCGGCCGTCAGGCCAGCGGTTCCGCAGGCGATGCCCACGCTCGCCTGGACCGGATGTCGCGGCCCTCCCAGCGGAGCGGCTGCGCCACCGCCTTCTCGAGCCGGCCGGCGATCTGGCGGCTCTCGTCAGCAGAGCCCAACCGGTCGCAGAGCACGACGAACTCGTCGCCGCCGAGCCGGGCCACCGTGTCGGTCGGTCGCATCACCGTACTGAGCCGCCGGCCGTCGACCAGGGGCACCCGCCGCTCGGAGCTCGAGCTGGTGCCCGGCTGGGCGAGCGCCTGGGCGGCCAGCTTGGCGAAGGCCCTCTGGTCGGCCGGTGACGTGAGCGTCAGCAGGTCTTGCAGCTCGAGCAGCTCGGACTCCGGGCGTCGCAGCAGTCGGCACAGGGCCGGGTTCACCTGCAGGACCCGGCGGGAAGGCGACAGGACGGTGAGCCCGGCCGGGTTGTTGGTGAAGGTGGTCCGGAAGCGCTGCTCGCTGGACTGCAGCACCTCGGTCTGCTTCCGCAGCGCCTGCTCCGCCGCCGCCTGCGCGCTCATGTCCCGCAGCTCGATCTGCAGCGCCTGCTCACCCAGGTGCGTGATCGGGACGACGCTGACGTCGACGGCGATCAGGCCCCCGTCGAGGCGCCGCAGGCTGCCCCGCCGGGCGATCACGGGTGTGCGGGTGTGCAGGACGCGCCGCAGGAGGAGGACCGCCCGCTCGCCCGAGTCCTCGGGCACGAGCGTCGTCAGAGGAAGCCCGACCAGCTCCTCCTGCGTGCTCGCCCCGACGAGCGAGAGGGCCGGTGGGTTTGCGTAGAGCAGGCGCCCGTCCGCCGCGATCACGGCGATGCCGGCGGGGGAGTGCTCCACGAGGGCGCGCCAACGCTGCTCGGACTCTGCTCGCTTGCGGCGCTCCTCCGTGAGCTCGGTGATGTCGGTCGAGACGCCTGCGACGGCGTACACCTCGCCGCTGTCGTCGTAGAGGGGGAACTTCACCGCGAGGTAGGTGTGCACGTTGCCGCTCGGGTGCACTGCCCGCTCTGCGAAGGTCTCCCGCCGCCCAGTGGCCCAGACCTGCGCGTCGTGTGCTTCGTACTCGGCTGCCACGTCCGGCGCGAACGCATCGGCGTAGGTGAGGCCGAGCAGCCCTCCGTCGGGTTGCTGCGCGAGCCGGTGCACGGCGGTGTTGGTCAGCAGGTAGCGCCCTCCCCGGTCCTGGGCGTAGATGCCGACGCCGGCGTAGGCGAGGACCCCGTCGAGGACGCGCCTGCTGTCGCGGAGCGCTGTCTCGGCAGTCTTGCGGGCGGCGACCTCCTCGGCGAGGCGGGTGGCGTTCCGGCGCAGTTCGAGCTGGCTCACGACCTGCCGGGCCAGCGCTTGGAGTTGGTCGACCTGCTGCGGGGTGCGCGTGCGTGGGACGAGGTCGAACACGCACAGCGTGCCGAGGGCGTAGCCGTCGCGGGTGATCAGCGGAGCCCCGGCGCAGAAGCGGACGCCGTACTTCGGGTGCGTCACCTGGGGCAGGGCCGAGAAGCGCGGGTCCTCGCGCAGATCAGGTACGACGAGAGCCCCGTCGGAGTCGAGCGCGTCCGTGCAGAAGGACATCTCACGCGGCGTCTGCGGCTGGGGGATGTGCAACCGGGACTTGAACCACTGGCGGTCGCTGTCGACCAGGCTGACGCCTGCCAGGGGCGCGCCGCAGAGCTGGGCCGCCAGCAGGGAGATGTCGTCGAAGCACTGCTCGGGTTCGGTGTCGAGGATGTCGAGGCCGCGCAGGGCGGCCAGCCTGCGGTCCTCGTGGGCGTCGGCAGCGGCCGTAGCGAGCTCGCTGTCCGGTGCGCCGCCGACGTCGTTGTGCACCTGGTCCCCCTCCGCAGCTCGGAGCGCTCGAAGATCCTTCGGCATGACGCCGTCGCACCTGGACCGATGCGTCTGGAGGACGAGTACGTCACCTCGCCCTACCGTGGAGTCACGTCCCACCAGACCGGCTGGGGCCGGGCGAGCAGGTGGACATCGAATGACGTCTCGTGCGACCGGGTTCATCATCGCCCTGGCACTCACCCTGATCGCATGTGCCAGCAAGGATCAGGACACTGTGGACGGACGTGGCATCGACGAGGTGGCGCACGAGGCACGGTCGTTCGTCGACGAGCTCGCCAAGAACGTCGGCACCTCGCCCAGCGTCGCTCAGGATGTGCTCACCGACTGCGCTCCGGGGCAGAAGGACTCGGGAAAGGACCTCATCTACTCCGTCCGCGTGGACGTCGCGGCGGACACCACGGAGCGCCTGCAGGGCGCGATCCGGCAGGAGTACGAGAGCGAGGGCTGGACCGCCAGCGTGCGCAAGGACAACGACCTGCGCCTGCGCAGGGACAACGTCACGATCGGCGCCACCGTCTTCGCCGACCAGGGCGTGGCCACGGTGAGCGGCACCGGAGGTTGCGTGAAGTGACCGCTGCTGCCCGTTCAAGCGAGCGCTCCTTGCGCCACGGCGACAGTCGGGCCAAATCTCACTAGACTTGTCACGGTGGATCTCCCGACTGGTCTCATGATCACCCGGGCCGTTGGGGCCTGCTGAGATTAGTTCTGACCTGCCTTTCTTCGACACTGACGCAAGTTGGGTCAGGGTTGATCGAGTACGCGGACGCGCCGTTCTTGGAACGGCTCAGCGTCTGACCTGGAACGGGGCAGATGCTCGGCCCCCGTCGACGGGCTCAGTTCTGGCCGCGGCTCAGGGGACGATCAGATTCCCGTCGGGTCCCGCCTCCGACGCCACGACTGCTACCTCGTCGTTCTGCGCCGGACTCGAGACGGCTTCTGCGGCCTCGGCGCCGTCTTGGGAGGACAGTGCCGTGCTGACCAGGGTTGGCCGGGTGCCCGACGGAGGGTCAGCTGCCTCGCGCATCTTGGGGGGCGTGGCAGTCCACGCCTTGAGGTGCTGCAGCACCTCACCGTAGAACCCGTCGACGGCCGTCAGCACCGAGTCGATCGCGGCCCCCCGCCCCCGCCCTCTCTTTGTGCCCAACGGGGTGCTGAGTGCCAACCGGAAGCTGCGGAGCTCCTTCTTCGGGTCCTGCACGAGCACGGACGGATCCTCCCGCACGTCCTTGAGCAGGCTTGCGGCGCTACCGCCGCGGGCGTGCGCTGCGTAGGCCTCCACCCGAACGCTCTCGGGCGCCGTCTTGAGCTGGCGGACGAGCCAGTTGACCCGGGTGGTCGCGCGGCCCTCCTTTGGGGCGTCCAGGTCGATGTGGCAGGTGACGCGTCCAGCGCGGAGGTCCAGCTCGACGTACAGCGGGGCGACGGCATTCGGGATGCGGATCGCACCGGCGAGCTTGCCGTCCCTCACCAGGCTGTCGACGAGCGCGGTGCTGCGCAGCGCCGGGTCGGCCTGCTCCTTGCGGCTCACCACAGGCACGACCTCGGTTCCCAACGTGCGACCAAGGCGCAGGCTGACGAAGCGCAGAAGGGCGTCGAAACGGGCGGCGACATCGGCGACCCCCTTGTCTGAGGCGCGCAGTGTTCCTGCTCCGACCGCTTCCCGGACGGCGACCCAGGACGGTCCCATGTCGTCGAACTCAAGAGCTCCCGATCGGGGGTGCTCCAGGTACCTGATCAGCTCAGACAGGATCCACGCCTGGTCGGGGTCAGCGACGCCGCGGTGCTCCTTCTGCATGACAGCCTCAGCCAGCACCTGGCTCCAGCTGTAGTGCACCAGCGCGACCTTCTTGAGCTTGCGCTTGTCCAGCACAGTCGGGTGCTGACCGGCCGCGGGCGGGATCTGGTTCGAGATCGTGATGAGTGCGTCGAAGGAGTTCTCCCGGGCGATGTCGAGGTAGCTCTCCAGCTGGGCGGCCTCGAGCTCGTTGGTGCCTGTCTTGACCTCGACGAGCGCGGTCCAGGTCTTCTGACCACGGCTGACCCGAATCAGTCCGTCGGGGTACAGACGCCTGTCGCCCAGAGTGAACGGCACTTCGATGAACGTCTGCACCGTGCCGGCGGGTGCGCCGAGCGGCTGCGTCAGGCCGCGCCCGAACTCCTTGACCGCTGTGAGGACGGCCAGCAGGGCGCTCGTCGCCCTGCGTTCCTGCTCCTCGGCCCCGTTGATGCCAGACGTGGGGATGAGCCGTGCCTCGTGCCAGGCCTCTTCGGCCATCGTGACTCCCGGGTCTCGTTCAGGAGCGCACCGTAGCGATGGAAGCACTTGAATCGTGGGAGTTCGCCACCGATCGGCCGTCTTGCGGCAGGAGGCCCGCCGAAGTGTCACCGCGCGGGGAGAAGACTTCGTGAGTCGCCTTGTCGCTCTCAGGCCATCGGGGCCTGCGCGAGCTACACGGCACAGCGGTGCACCCGAGACCGTTCTGTCACCTCCCTCGGTGGTCTCGGGTGCCCGCCCGCCTGCCCGGCCGGTGGTCTTGCTTGTTGAGTTCTCAAGTTGCGAGAGGCAGAGCCTTCGACGGGCGTAACCGGCGCGCGTTCTGACGACTGGACCTGTCCGCCAACGCAGCGCTTCGTCAATCGGAGCGGCGCCCTCCCCATGACGTGTCCGGCAGGCGACGGGCCGGGGTCGTCCATCTGGTCCCCCGTTGCCAACATGCAGCAGGGGAGACGCCATGGCCGAGGTGCTCGGCAGCCGGCGGCGCAGGCAGATCCCTGGTCCGTCTCGATCAACCGCAACTGCGGCCGTGCGAGGCAGCGTTGCTCCTCTGATGGCACCCCTGGCGGGTGCGCGCACCTACGCGCCCCTCGGCAGAAGCCGGACGCCGCCATCGGAAGTTCAAAGACGAACAGCGGTGGGTGCGCGTCGTCGAGGGCAGTCGCACGTCGTAGGTCAGCACGGCACCGGGGACCTCGAGCCTGCGGGTGACGACACGTGAGATGGCGACTCCGTTCGTCGGGGGCTGTCGGGTCAGGATCGCAGCGCGTGGCCTTCCTGCGGGAGCTGCCCGCGCGTCCACGTCGAGCACCTACGGTGGGACGGTGCCAGCGTCCAGCGAGATCCCTGAACGCGTTGAGCTCAGCCGGATCCTGTCGACCGGCCTGCGGGCAGCCGATGCCGCGGGTGTGCGGAGGGTGACGCCGGAGCACCTGCCGGCATCCGACTTCGCGCAGCTCTGCGACGGGACGCTTGCGTTCCTGCACGAGCAGCCGTCCTCGCCCTCGCCGATGCCCGAGCACCGGATGGTCTCCGCACGGGCGGCTGGGGTGATGCCGTTCTGGGCCGCCGCGCTCGGCATCGTCGACGACGAGGAGCAGCGCGCGCGCCTCCGTACGCTCCGCATGGCGGTGTACGACCACCTCGACGGCGAGGCACGGATCGTCAAGGAACCCGGCCAGGGCACGCCCGTGCACCTCCCGCCCCGGGGTACGGCCCGGCAGGACGGGGCCGAGGGCGAGGCGGCCCAGGGCGCCGGCTTCGGTACGGCTGAGCTGAACCGGCTAGTCGAGCAGGCTGCCATGGACCACGTGACCGCCGCCTACGAGGCCGACGGTTGGACGGTCGAGGACGTGTCCCGGCGCAAGGTCGGGTGGGACGTGACCTGCCGACGCGGGGGTGACGAGCGGCACGTCGAGATCAAGGGCTGCTCCGGGTCGAGGCCCGCTGTCCTGCTGACAGTGAACGAGCTCGAGACGGCCGGACGCGACCCGCACTGGGTGCTCGCGGTGGTAGTTCGCGCCGTCGTCGCGCCGGCGATGACCGAGTACGGCCCTGCTGCGGTCGCCAGCGCAGCGGAGCCGTCGGTCTTCCGAGTCGACCTGTCCAACTCCCGCTGACGCAGCCCAACCCGGGCGCTCAGGCCCTGCGGTGCGATCACCCGCCCCACGACGCGCAGGTCCCCTACCGACACCTACCGCTCGTCGAGACTGACCCTTGCAGCGACACCCTCCGCCTTGAGCGCAGTTCGTAGGACGCGTGCAAGCCGCTCCTCGTCCCCGCCGATGAAGAACAGATCGAAGGTGCCGTCCCCTGCGCCGTCGCCGTCGTACTCTCCTGCGCCGCTCGCCAACACCCGCACTTCCAGCTTCTCTGCGAGCCGTCGATACGACTCGCGCTCCTTGGGCGTCCCGAAGTCGCTGCTGACGGGCAGATGGACCGTGACGAACACCGCCCGCCCCGCCTGACGCTTCCAGTACATGCCAACGGCTATGAAGCCGAGGAAGCCAGCGACGTAGAGCGCAACACCAAGCAGCCGAGGACCAGTCCAGAAGAGAACTATGCCGGCCAGGAAAGGCAGGGCCGGCGCCCAGAGCCGACTCTCCCAGATGTCTCGCGGGTCCACGAGCCCAGACGGTACGGCGTCCCCCGCCGACAGCATGTAGCGCCGGCTAAGACGGGCCACAGCCGGAGGCGAGTAGCTGGGGTCTGGCCGCCGCCCCGACGTCATCGACCAGCAGCAGGTTCGCGGCAGCCACCTCTCCCGGTGAGACAAGCTCAATCCCATGAACAGCGTTCGTCAAGAACGATGTGGCGTAGCCCTTGCGGGGGACGCGACGGCGCTGACAGGTGATGCCGTCCGCGCGAGCGGTCCGCGTCACCGGTCACAACAAGCTGCCCGGGACGCCAAGCCCCGGGAGGGGTCATGGCAACAAGCGATCACGGTTCGTGGAGACCGCTGGATTCGGTGCGCCAGCAGAAGTCGAGTGCGCGTCTGGTCCTGAAGCTGGACGAGTTGCTCAGCCAGCGAACACGGCTGTCGATGACGGTCGGCGAGATGGTGTCCCACAACCTGCCTGGCGCCGACGACAAGATCATCGAGCTGCTCAGCATCGAGGAGCTGATCGAAGAGCACTGGCCGGCCGTCTGGGAGGATCTAGCGTTCGCGGACTGGGCCTACGAGGACCTCGCGGCGATCCACCACCCCGAGACGCCCTCTCTGACCTGCCGGGTCTGCACTGGAGTCTCGGCCCAACCACCGCCGCAATCAAGCGGACCCGTCACGGTGCGACCGATCCTCCGGCCGTCGACCGAGGCAGCATGAGGACCACGCGACCCAGAGTGCTGGGCCACGTCATCGCGGCCCAGCTCGATCATCTCCACGCCGCCGGCTTCCCGCTGATCGCCCAGGACATCACCGATGAGTGCCCACGATGCCGCTGTCCCTTGGGCAGCCACGAAGCCCTACTGCCAGCGGACCTGACAGCCCTCGACCTGTTGGACAGCGCTGGCTGGATCGAGTGCCCGTCCTGCGACCAGGGATGTGGCACCTGGACCGTTCACCTCCCTGGCTGGAGCTAGACGACACACATGGAAGGCGGAGCCACGCGGCTCCGCCTTTCATGGTCTGACCTGCGGCTAGTCCTCAGCGGCTCTGCGGGAACGATCCGCCGTACGCGGATGCAACGTGGTGCGGCCATGACGCGAGCGTCGTGACTCAGCTCATCGCCGTCGTTCCACCAGTCGACGGGAGTCGTCAGGCGTCTCGATGGCCGGCTCTATCCTGCCGTCCATGAGACTCCTCCGCCGATTGCTGTCCTCGACTCCGCCGACGACCGAGTCCGACACCGGTCGCTCGCTCTCGGATGAGCAGCGCTCATCTGAAGACCCGGAGTCCCATTCCTGGTACGTCCCCAGCGACGCTCCGGCGAGTCGGTTCATCAGTCCTGACGGGCTGCCTGCGCTGCGGCTGATCCCGTACGTGGATACTTCCGGTGAGCAGGTCCTGCGTCTGATCGAGGACAGCAGTGGCTTGCTCGTGAGCCCGTCGCACCGATCGCTGGCCAAGGCTGGCATCTTCGTCTCGCAGTTGCGGGGCGAGTCGTACCACGAAGCATCGTGTCGCCAGGGGGATTTCTCCCCGGGAGCGACGGTCCGGCTGGTCTGGGAGCCCGCGAACCCCCATGATGAGAACGCCGTGGCGGTCTACGACGCGACCGGCAGGCACCTCGCGGCCTACGTGAACAAGCAGAAGGCCCGCGCGCTTTCGCGCCTGCTCGACGCCGGCACCGAGTTGCGCGCTGTGTCCGTACGGGGGACAGCCGCGCGACGTCCGTGCCTTCAGGTGGCGATCGTGGCAGCAGAACCGACGGCGCTGGAACGGCTGCAGTCTGCCCGGCCGGCTTCATCGCCGAAGCCGGCCTTCCTGACGTGACCCCCACGGCTACAAGGCACCGGCGGGGGGCACCAGCTACCGGCGTGCGCAGGGGCCGCGACCCGTCGTGGTCGAGCGGGCGAACGAAAGTGACCTGGCCTCGGGAGTGATCGCCCAGCGCGGTCGATGACGACGACCCGTTCGGCGCGGTGGGCCAGACCGGACACGCACGCGCCTGGTGGCGCATCGACGCTCTCAGCAAGCGCCCCACACGGACAGCGAGGGTGCCGACTGTGGAGCGGTCCTGCTGCCGACGTCACTGGGCTGGCCGACCCTGCTGCCGCCCCAGTGCCAGGCCGCGGTCCATGAGCACCTTGGGCTCGGCCTGAGGTCGCCCGTACCGCAGGCCGGAGGTGCTTCCATGGCACGACGGCACATCATCCCCAGCCCCACCCGAGCACGCGTTCCTTCCAGCACCGACCTTGCGCGTTCCCTGCCGAGCATGCCGCTCGGGGCTGCCGTGAACCTCGTCCTGGCTGACTGGCGGGCGAGGCGCGAGCACACCGACCAGTCACTGGATCGGATGAGCGAGACCGTCCGCCGCTTCGAGCGTCGGCTGGAGGCGTGCGGCATCGCGACGACCGCCGAGGTAGGAGCCGCAGACGTGGTCGAGTTCGTGAACGCCCACACCCGCCACGGAGCCGCACCCCAGCTCGCGACCCGGCACGCGAGGCGCACAGCGCTGCGCACCCTGTTCCGGACACTCCGTCGGCTGGGTCTGGACGCCCACGACCCGACGCTGGACGTGCTGCTGCCCCCGCGCGGTGCGAACGCGGCCCGGCCCTTGACCGACGATGAGGTGGTGCTGTGCCGAACCAGCGCACAGACCGGAGCCGCCGGGCTTCGCTCGAGGCTTGCAGTTGTCTGGGCACTCGGGGAGTCCGGAGCCGTGAGCAGCGAGATCGCCACCCTGCGGATCCAGGACCTCAACAACCCGGCGCAGCCGACGACCGTCGAACTGCCCGGCACGCGTCGGCACGACCCACGTCAAGCACCGTTGACCGACTGGGCGACCCTGGTGCTTCGCCGGCGGGTGGGGGAGCTTGCCCGTGAAGGCGCCACCGCCGACACGCTGCTCGCCTACGGAGGGAGGGCGGCGCCAGGCGGAGCGCAGGCGCAAGCATCGGTGTGCAACGCGCTCCGGCAGGTCCTGGACCGGGCCGGCCTGATCGAACAGGCCGACGTGCGTCCAGCGTCGCTGCGCAACTGGACCGGCCGCTGCCTGTACGACAGCGGCGCGGCGCTGGAGCAGGTCGCCCGCTCGCTCGGGCACCGTAGCTTGGACGCCGCCGCGCAGGACATCGCCCTGGACTGGCAGCAGGTCGCCCGATGAGCGGCCACCTGAGGTCAGTGCCGTCGCCGAGCGTGCGGTCCCGCGGTCTCACCAGCGCGGAGCAGATCACCGCGGTGTTCTCCCACCCCGCCCTGTACGAGCTCGCTGCCGTGCTCCCGGCCCGCCAGGACGGCAGCGTCGGCCGGCCCGCGAACCACCCTGGCTACCTGCTGCTCGGCTATGGCGTCCTAGCCCGCGTCTTTCGCTCCGGGGTGCGGGTGCAGGCCGAGATTGCCCAGCCGGCGGTCTGGCAGCAGCTGCGCGACACCATCGCCGCGACCGCCGAGGCGCATCCCCACCTCGAGATTTCCGCACCGGGGCGGCGCCCACCTGACTGGAACGCGTTTCGATACGCCCGCCAGCGGTACCTCGCCGAGCCCGAGACCCTGGCGGCGCTGCAGCAGCGGTTCACCGAGCTCGCGGTCGACCAGGCCCACGACCTCGGGCTGCTGCTCCCGAACGGGCCGGGATCGCTGTGTCACCCCGACCGGTCCCGCACCATCTACGGCGACGGCACCGTCGTCCGCCCGCTGTACCGACCGCCCGCTGCCAGGCGCACCACCGATCCGGCCACCGGTGAGGCGACGATCGTCTACCTCGACCCGGCGACCGGCTCCACCGTCGACCGCCCCACTCGCCGTTTCGATCCCGACGTCGCCGAGCACCACGGCCACAGCGGTCCCGTGATCGGCCAGAACTTCGTCGGCCTGTACGTCCGCGGCGATGCCCCTCACCAGCGGGTCGTACTCGCGGTCGACCGCACGCCAGCACCCGGTCAGGAAGCCGACACCGCCGTGCGGATGGTCCATCGGCTCCATGCGGTCGCCGGCAGCGGCATCCAGGCCGTCGTCTACGACGGTGCGTTTCGCGGCCGACACCTCGACGAGCTGATGACCCAGTGCGGCGTCGTGGTGATCAACAAGGTTCATGCCAGCTCCAAGACCGCCGCCCGCAAGGGCAGAGCGGGCGACGGCGCGCCGCGCTGGTTCCCGCTCGGCACCTGGGAGCACGAGACGGTCAGCGGGCCATGCACGCACCAGCTCGCCGCGGTCGATGGCGCGGTCAGCGAGGTCGGCCTCGACGACGCCGGGCAGCCTGTGCTGCTGCATCGGCTGGACCGAAAGCAGGTCAAGCGCCCCCGACGGGCCAGCGGGCGGTACCACTTCAACGTCGCCTACAGCGTGCCTTGTCCGACCAGCGCGTTCCTGGCCTGGGTCACGCCACACGGCGAGCCCGGCGACGCTCGCTCACGCCGGGCGGACGCCACTCGGATCATCGCCGAAGGGGAACCGGACTTCACCCGGCTCTACGGGCTCCGCAACGACGCTGAGTCCTCCAACGCCGGCCTCAAGCGCACGCTGCTGGTGGACCGGGCCATGAGCCTGGGCGGACAGCGGCAGCTGCTGGACTTCCTCTGCTTCGGGCTGTTGAGCAACGCCATTGCTCACCACCACGCCCAGCTCTCCCAGGCGGCTGGAAAGCCCGTGACTGGGCGCTCGCGGCTGGCTGCCTGAGAGACACGTGCTGCCCGGAGCCGGTCGGGCGAGGCAGCCGAAGCTCGCCTCGTTGCTGCCCGGGGGAGCGAGTGGGGCATCCGGGACGGGGCGACTAGGACTTTCGGGGGATACGGACCCCCTGGGCAGGGGAGTCGGGATGTCCCCCGGCCCAGTGCCAAGACCGGTCTTTCGGGCGAGGTGCGCGACCGCCAGGCCGAAGACGCTGGCGAGGCCGGGCAGAGAGCCCGTGCACTTCCGATCGGAGCCCCTGCCATGAGCGCCCCCGCCGTGTACATCCCCTCCAACGGAGAGCGGAGCCCGGAGTACGACCAGGCGCTCTCGCTCTCGCTGTTCCCGGGCCTGTACGACCTGGCCAAGGTCACCGCCCCGCTGCTCGCCAAGCCCGGCGCCCGGGGCCGCAAGTCGCCCTACGGCCCGGAGTGCCTGCTGCTGGCCGTCATCGTGGCCAGGGTCATCGGGTCGACCCTCGGTGGGATCAGGCTGCTGAGCGCGGAGGGGCTCTGGGAGCGGTGCATGCACAACGTCGCGTTGATGACGGACAGGGAGGGGCTGCCTGCCACGCCCCCGAACCGGGCGCAGATTCAGTACTTCCGGGACAAGATCGCAGCCAGCCCCGAGGTGCAGGCCGAGATGGAGCAGGTGTTTCGGCGCGGCGCCCTGGCGCAGGCGCAGCATCTCGGCAACCTCCAGGCGGGTGTCGAGCCGGACTGGGCCAACCCGGCTCGGCAGCACGTCATCCACGGCGACGGCACCATCCTCAGCCCCTACACAGACGTCAGGTCCGTCGTGCACCCCCGCACCGGCGAGCTGATCGCGCTCGGCAGCCGGGCCGCGTCCTACGCGACTGCGCGCATCCCCAAGGGTTGCTTCGACAACCTCGCGGACGGCAAGTCCGCACGCGGCACCAACTTCGTCAGCATGCACACCTGGACCCGAGCCGGGCGAGTAGTGCTGGGCAACGCCACCGCAGCCGGATCCGAGCTGTGGGCCGCGCTGGAACTGACCGAGGCCATCGCCGAGCAGGCGGACGGTGGGGTGCACACGCTGGTCTACGACCGAGCCGTCAGCGGGTGGCCCGTCGACTTCCTGATGGGCAAGCACCGCGTCCAGGTCCTGGGCAAGGCGGTCGGACGCTCGTCGCGTACGACCCGAAGCGCTGAGGACGACTGGGACGTCGACAACGACGCCCAGGCCGAGGTGACCTGGGTCAAGGACCGGGCGGAGCGGCTCGCCGCCGAGTACGACGCCGAGCCCACACCCGCGGTTGTACAGATCCTGCGCCAGGACGTGCTTGCCACGATCTTCTACGACAAGCAGCCTCAGCCCGTCGGCACCAGCCTGTACAAGACGAGCCGCGGCTTCGACGTCGTCTTCAGCAAGCACTGGCCGGTCCCCGCCGCGTCGCACAACACCCCGGACGGCAGCTGCGACCACGAGCTTGTCGTCGACGACGCAGCCCTGTTCGCTGTCGGCAACCACCCGCGGGATGACTACGACGTCAAGCTGGCTCACATCCCATGCGCCTCCAGCCGGGGGAGCCGGCGCGCTGACGGTCTGTGGCGTCGGGTCAGTACCTACGTCATCCCCTGCGTGCAGGGCGACTTCCTGTACACCCGCACATGGGAGCCCAACGGCACCTTCCACGGCCCCGACAGCCCGAAGGCAAGCCGCACGCCGTCGGACCGCGCGGAGGCCGACCTGCGACCGCTGTCACGGGCGGACAAGGACCGCTTCGACGACGTGTTCTCCCGTCGCAACGACTCCGAGTCCTACAACGAGTGGTTCCAGAAGACGCTCCCGCACCACGGTCGGGTCGGCACCGAGACGCTGCCCGCCCAGCAGCTCGACTTCCTCAGCGCCGCGGTGCTCAACAACGCCCTGACCTGGGATCGCCGCTGACCTGACCTCGTGACCGCCCGTCGAGCCCGCCTCCTGTTGGATGCGGGCTCTTCGGCGTGCTGGGCGTCACGGCAGGCCCCGCCTGCCGTGAGGACGCGAGATGGCGGGGGCGTCCGAGGTGGTCACCTATGTCGCACCACCGCTCCGGCCAGAGCGGGTGCTTCTGACGTGCGACGGGCATTGGCGCGAGCGCCCCGCTGTGGCCGCGCTCATCGCGGCATGAGCGGACGTCGCGGCGCCTGGCGTCGTCGGGGGCCTGAGTCCGCCCAGCGACGCGCCTCTCCGTGCCGGCCGGCGCCGTGTCCGGCCGGCCACGTCGGCAGGGGGCCTGCGAGCCCGCCTGCTGCCCAGTCGTCGCTGTCCTCCGGCGTCGATGCCTTCCGTGCCAGGAGCTCATCTCTTTCATCGGCGTGCCGGAGCGGCTTGCGCTGCCGCTGCTCTGACTGCCGACGGACGAGCCACGAGCACGGCTCGGCGGCGCACCTCCTCCCCGTGCAGACGGCCGTACAATGTCGCGCAGCGGTGATGGGGGCGTTGAGGCCAATGGCAGAGGGCGGATCACCCTTCCTCGCGTCCGCGACTCACCTCGAGCGGTGGGCGGACCTGCGGTCTGCGCAGGCCGATCTGCCGCGTCTGGTCCGGCGGCTCATCCGCCAGGAGAACGACCAGGTGCAACGTCTCGAGATGCGCGCCGGCGAAGGGGTCGGGCTGCCGGGGTACGACGGGACGGTGGAGTCCACTCGCGGGACTCCGTTCGTGCCCGACGGCCTGAGCGTGTGGGAGATGGGCACCGGCAATCCTCCGGCGGACAAGGCGAACGAGGACTACAAGACTCGGACCGCCAACCCCCTGGGCGTTGACCCGGCCACGACCACGTTCGTGTTCGTCACCCCGCGGCGGTGGCCGAAGAAGAAGGACTGGGAGCAGAAGCGGCGCGAGGAGGGCCACTGGCGGGACGTGCGGGTCCTTGACGCCGACGACCTGGAGCTCGCTCTTGAAGAGGCCCCGGCAGTGCGGGTCTGGCTGTCGGAGCTGCTGGACATGACCCCGCTGGGCGTGGAGACGATCGAGAAGTGGTGGCGGGCGTTCGCGAACAGCTTCGAGCCCGCCCTGGCCAGGGACGTGGTGCTCGCCGGACGCGACGACGAGGCGGCGTCGCTCCTGCGCCGTCTCGCGCAGGAGACCGGGCGGACCTTCGTCAGGGCAGCCAGCATCGACGACGGTCTCGCCTTCGTCGCGTGCGCGATGACGGCGGCGGAGGGCGACCAGCAGGCCGGGCCGCTGCTGTCGCGGTCGCTCCTTGTGCACGACGGGGTCGCGCTGCGGCGCCTCGAGTACAGCGCCCGGCTGCTGATCCTGCTGCCGTACGAGGAGAAGCTGCAGCGCGAGGCGCGGCTGGTCGAGAACCATCACGTCGTCTTCATCGTCACCGACGGCGATGCCGACATCGTGCTCCCGGCGCTCGATCATCTGGCGCTGGATGCGGCGTTGAGAGCGGCGGGTGTGCCGGAGGCCGAGCTCGCGCGGTACGTCCGCGCGGGCAACAAGAGCCTCGTGGCGCTCCAGCGAGTCGCTACCCGACTGGGGCAGCCCGACCCGGACGCTTGGTCGCAGGACCTCGACGACAGGGCAGTGCGGCGCGCCTGGCTCGCGGGCTCGTGGAGTCAGCAGCGCACTGGGGACACGGAAGTCCTCGCGGCCCTCACCGGGAGCTCCGGGGAGGACCTGGACGAGCGCCTCAGCCGGGCCGCTCGACAGCCGGACCCGCTGTTCACGCGCGTCGGGTCGGTGTGGGCGGTGGCCGCGCCGGAGGACTCGTGGCGGGCTGCGCGCCACGCTGTCCGGGACGCGGACCTGGACGCACTGGAACGTGCCGTCCAGACCGTGCTGGGGGCGGTGGACCCGCGGCTCGAGCTGGCGCCCGAGGACCGGTGGAGCGCCGCGATCCACGGGAAGGTCCCGATCCACTCCGAGGACCTCCGGCAAGGGCTGGCAAGGTCCGTGGCGCTCCTGGGCGCTCGCGGCGACGATGTGCGCCTCGCGGGAGGCAGGACAGCCCGCCAATGGTCCGAACGGGTCGTCTGGCGGCTCCTGAAGCGAGCCAACGAGGCCGAGTCGGTGCACCTGTGGGCATCGATCGAAGGCGTCCTTCCGCTGCTCGCCGAGGCGGCACCTGATGTGTTCCTGTCGGCGGTCGCCGAGGGCACGGCCGGCCAGGAGCCGTTGCTCCGCGACATGTTCCAGGACCGGACTGATGACTGGAACGTCAGCAGTCCGCACACCGGACTGCTGTGGGCGCTCGAATGCGTCGCCTGGTCCCCTGCCCACCTGGGCTTCGCGGCCGAGCTCCTCGCTCGACTGGCCGAGCTCGACCCCGGGGGCAGGCTCAGCAATCGTCCTGCGACAAGCCTCAACGACGTCTTCCGCCCGTGGATGCCGCAGACGTCGGCCTCTGCCCAGACGCGGGTAGCGACCTTGAACGCGCTGTCGGGACGGCACAGCGACGTCGTGTGGCAGGTGCTTCTGGACTCCTTGCCCGAGCTCCGGTCCGTCGGCCTGGAGAACGCCAAGCCGCGCTTCCGCGACTGGGCGCGCGAGGCCGACCGCGAGATCACCTACGCGGAGTACGACGAGGTGGTCGACGCCCTCGCCGGCCGCGTAGTGGGCCTCGCGACCGAGCAGCCGGCGCGTTGGGCAGCAGTAGTCGAGCGCTTCGACCGCCTGCCCAGCACCGCCCGGGAAGCAGTCGTTCAAGCCCTCGACGGCCTCGACCCGGACCGGCTCGACGACCATCTGGTCGCGACGCTCTGGGCGAAGACCGGAGCCCTAGTGCGACGGCACCGCGAGTACCCGGACGCCGAGTGGTCCCTGCCCGAGCAGTGGTTGTCACGGCTGGTCGCAGCGGCGGACCGCTGGAAGCCGAGGCGGCCTTCAGAGGCGCACCGCTGGCTGTTCGAGGACTGGCACCCGGAGATCGGCGTCGCGGCCAGCGAGGACCTGCAGGCGTACGACGCGGAGGTCAACCGTCGGCGTAAGGCCGCGATCACCGAGGTGCTCGCCGGCGAGGGGTTCGAAGCGGTGCGAACGCTGGCCGCAGCCGTCGAGCTGCCCTGGGCCGTCGGCGCGGCCCTTGCCGAAGCGAGCAGCGACCATGACCTTGACACGCTGTCGTTGCTCGACGCGGACGGTCGCCTGCTGCAGTTCGCCACCGGCTTCGCGCGAGCGCGCACCGCCGGGGACGTGGAGCCTGTTCGGGCGTGGGTCGCCGCGTTCGCGGGCCGGCCGCAGATCCAGGCGCGCCTGCTCCTGCTCGTCGACGACGTCCAGCTCGCCTGGCGTGCCGTCGCCGAGCTCGGCGGCGACGTCGAGGCTCTGTACTGGAAGGAGTTCCTGCCGTACGGACGCGGGCGAGACTTCGCGCACGTGAACGACGCCGCCCGGCACCTTCTAGCGCACGGCCGGGCCGCTGCCGCCGTGGACGCACTAAGCATGTACGCGGAACGGGCGACCGTCGACGTCGACGCCGACGTCGTCATCGACGCGCTGCGCCAGTTCGGCAGCCGTGATGATCCCGAAGCAGGACGGGTCTCCGCCTACGACCTCAGGCGCCTTCTGGACTACCTGCTGTCGCGTGGAGTGGACGACACGGAGGTCGCGAGGTTCGAGTGGAAGTTCCTGCCGGTCCTGCGGCACGAGTCCCGCACGCTCGCCCTGGACCGACTGCTCGCGCGTGATCCAGGGTTCTTCGTCGAGGTCGTGACGTTCGCGTTCAAGCCCGCCCAGCGAGACGGCCCGGGGGAGCGCGACGCGGTCGATCCGGCTGTCGCAGCGAACGCGTACTCGCTCCTGCGGGACTGGCGGACAGTCCCCGGGAGCGCCGACGACGGCACGGTGGACGGGGTCGCCCTCCGGGACTGGGTGGCGCGGGCGCGCGAAATGCTCTCGGGCGCGGACAGGCTGGGCATCGGAGAGCTGCAGTTCGGCGAAGTGCTGGCGCACGCACCGGCCGACGCCGACGGAACGTTCCCCGCTCTGGCCGTCCGCGACGTGCTGGAGACAGCCCAGGGCGACAGGCTCGAGCGCGGCTTCGCGCTCGGGCTGTTCAACAAGCGCGGGGTCACGTCCAGAAGCATGACCGAAGGCGGAAAGCAGGAGTACGACCTGGCGGACCGGTACGAACGGTGGGCCGAGGCGGTGCAGGCGACGCACCCCCGCACGGCGGGCGTGCTTCGCGGTGTCGCGGAGACCTACCGCGAGGAAGGCCGACGCAACGACGAGGAGGCCAAGCGATTTTTCGAGGGCCTGGACCGGTGAGGCGGCTGTAGCCCGTGGCAAGGCGAGGACGGCGAGGGGCTCGCGGCAGCGTCGGCGTCGGCGACGCCGGGTCAAGGCGGGGGAGCGCGCTGGGCGGGGCTTGAGGCGGCAGCCGGGCCGCGGGGCCGCTTCGCTCGCGCAGGCGGGCGGATGGCCTTCGGATCTTGCCGGTTGTCGGGGTGCTCCGGGCGCCGTGCTCCTGCCGTCCGCCGTCCGGACGTGACCTGTCTGAGGCCCCCCAGGATGGATGTACCAACTCTGGTACACATCCTGGAGGGTCCTGTGCACGCACCACGAACACCCGCGCCCGTAGCCGTCGCAGTCGTCGAGCCCGGCGCCGACGGCCGCGGACTCGTCCTGACCGCGCCCGATCTGTCCGCGCTCGCCGCGGACCCGGGCTGCCGGCTCTGCTCGCCGCTGTCGCCGGCCACCTCGGCGAGGTCGACGAGGGCGCGACAACGGGCACCCTCGCCAAAGAGGTGGCGCGCGGACTCAGCGGCGAGGCGCCCGACGGCTTCGCCCGGGTCGCCCCGCTCATCTACGTCGCGGCCGAGTGGTACCTCGACCCAGCGGCGGCCGCCGCCCTCCTCGCGCAGTGGTCCGCCGCCGACCCCACCTGATCGAGCCGGACTTCCTTGACTCGGCTATGGACTGGGCCAAGAGCAGCCGCTGCGATCGAGGCGGGGCAGCCCGGTGACCGGCCGAGCCGGGTCGTCCGCTTGTCGGCAGTTGCGGACGATCGCGATCGCGCCGCCGCTACGAGATCGGCTCTGCCCGCACTATGAACGGATGGCCCCGGGGCCGGACAGCGCCTCCCGGCGTCTTCTGGGCGCTGCCAGCTCGCCGCCACCCGAAGGCGCCGCAAGCTCGGCTGATCAAGACGAGCCCGAGGACCAGGTGACGCAGGTCACCCACAGGTAGCGCCCCAGGCGACTGCCCTCGTCACCGGCCCCCCGGACCAGTAGTTCCCGTCCACCTCAACGGCACGGGAGCCGAACATGACCAGCAAGACCACGAAGACCCGCCCGAACGCCCACGGCAAGCTGAGCCCCATCCTCCACAGCGTGAACCTGGCCGAGACGCGGGACGCTCTCGAGCGCCTCCACGATGAGTTCGGCGTCTTCCCCGTCACCGGGCGGGCGGAGCTCACGGCGACCGTCGTGGAGGTGCTCGCCACCGCCGAGCGCATCGACATCCGATCGGCCAGGGAGCTCATCACCAACCAGGGCCTGCTGCTCAAGGCGCTGACCGGTCTCGACAACCTGACGGCCTTCCACAAGACGGTGGTCGCCGAAGAGCTGCACGCCTACCGCAACGTCATCGTGTCGCTGGCCGGCGCCGCAGCCCACTCCTACAGCGCAGACACCGCGCCCGTGTGGGCCGGGTCGGTCAAGCTGAAGCCGCGCACCAACCAGACCGCCCGTCCGCTGCGGGACGACGAGATCCTGCTCGCACGGGTGCACACGGCCATCGAGTCCGAGCTCAAGCCGGCCTGCCCGCGCGCGGGCGTCTACGCCATGATCGACGCTGGTCTGGTGCCCGCAGAGACCACTCAGGTGGCCCTGTCCAGCTTCAACGACCTTACGGACCCGACGCAGCTCAAGGCCGTCGGCAACGGGCACCTGGCACCCCGCCTCATCCCGCTGGACGGCTTCGCGCAGGCCCTGCTCGGGGGCTTGGCCCGTGACGCCCACAAGCGCGGAAAGCACGACTCGCAGCCGCTGACCTACTCGCCCCGGTCCAGGAAGCCGACGGCCAACGCAGGTACGGCCTCCGCACAAGGGGTCATGGACCGCATGCTCGCCGAGCTCGGCCTTGCGAACAGCGACGTCACGGCGTCAAGCATCACGCAGTGGCGCATCCACGACGTGTACGTCACGACCGACGTGAAGTCAGCCCTTGAGTTCTCCGGCCGGAGGACCACCAAGCAGATGGAGGACATCCTGTTCGGCTCGCGGCCCCGTCGGACCAGCCTCACCGAAGCCCCCGCGATCACAAGCTTCGCTGCCTGAGTCCTCGGCCTGCACAGCGGGTGACGGCCGCGCTCTTCGACATCGCCACCACACGCCCGACTGCCCCTCCTGTGACTGAAGTGCAGCCATCTCAGATGCCCCAGACAAGATCCGGCCAGACGACGTCTCCGTACCGCGGCATGTACGCGGACGGGGCCTGTCGGACTGAGGAGTCAGTGGCCGCCAAGGTGACCGCCCATGCCGATCTTCTGGACGTGACGGCACCAACACCCCCCGGTAGGGCTTGGCCGACGCTCAATCCGCGAAACTGTCGCGGGCCGGGGATACGCTTCCGGCCGTGGCCGACAAGAGTTCGATCGAGTGGACTGAGGCCACCTGGAACCCCACGACAGGTTGCGACCGCATCAGCGTCGGCTGCGACAACTGCTATGCGCTGACGTTGGCCAAGCGGCTCAAGGCGATGGGGAACGCGAAGTACCAGCGGGACGGTGACCCGCGGACCAGCGGCCCGGGCTTTGGCGTGCAGGTCCACCCCGACGCGCTGGACATCCCGCGTCGCTGGCGGCAGCCGCGGGTCGTCTTCGTCAACAGCATGAGCGACCTGTTCCACGCCCAGGTCCCGGACGACTTCGTCCACCAGGTCTTCACGGTCATGGCCGAAACGCCGAGGCACACGTACCAGCTGCTCACGAAGCGACCGAAGCGCCTCGCCCGGATGGCCGCCGACCTGCCCTGGCCAAGCAACGTCTGGATGGGCGTTACCGTCGAGAACGCCGCGACTCGCTGGCGCGCCAACGAGCTCCGCAAGGTCCCGGCCGCCGTCCGCTTCATCAGCGCTGAGCCGCTGCTTGCGCCGCTGCCGGACCTCGACCTCAACGGCATTGACTGGCTGATTGCCGGGGGTGAGAGCGGCCGCGGCTTCCGCGCCGTGGACAGCGCCTGGATCGCTGACCTCCGAGAACAGTGCCTGGCCGCGGAGACGGCCTTCTTCTTCAAGCAGTGGGGCGGCGCACGGCCGAAGAGCAACGGCCGTGAACTCGACGGCCGGACGTGGAGCGAGATGCCGACCGCCCAGCGTCGGCTGTCACCTGCTTAGGGGAACTGCACCACGGTGCCGTCAGGGAACGCGTAGCGCTGCTTCCTCGGTGACGACACGATGCTGATGACGCCCGCACGCTCCAGTTCGGCGAGGACGCCCTTCTTGTAGTGGCTGGCGGAGTACATGGTCTCCAGGATCGTGAACTCCTTGACCTGCTCGACGGTCGCTTGCTGCCCAGCGAAGCGTCCCAGGATCGCAACACGCAGCGGCGTCAGGTCGAGCTCGAACGGCAGCGCGAGGCCATCAGCCTCCCGGTCAGAGAACCTGCTGCCAGTCTCGCGGTCGACGGACCACATGGCGGACTTCATCAGCTCGACGCCGCGGGCGTGTCGCGTGCCGTAGAAGAGGCTGTAGGTGTTGTGGCCGCCGCGGTTGTACATGTCGAAGCGGAGCACGTGGGGGAACCCGGCCACCTCCCTCAACTGCCGCGCGTACAGGTTCAGCAGGAACTCTCGGCGCTCCCCCGGCGGGTACTCCGTTGCCTGCTGGTACTCGTCCGTCCCGAAGATCTGCTCGAGGTGCTGCGCGACGGGGTCGTGAGAGATGAAGCGGTTGACGAAGTCCGACATGAAGTTGAAGAAGACCTCGCACTTGTTGAAGTTCAGCAGCCGAGCGATCAGCTCGAGCGGGACGCCCGAGAATCCGAACGGGTCGATGAAGGCGAAGGTGGGCGCCAGGCGCGCCTTCTGCGTCTCGAGGTAGTCCGCCATCTCGGTCGCGGCCTCGGCGAACGTCTGCTGTCGCACCTCCCACTTCACATGAGGCGGCAGCCCACCCCGGGCGGCCGCGAACTCCTCAAGCCGAGCCCGCAGGGCGGCGGTGCGGTCGGGGATGGGCTCGCAGAACAGGAAGACGAACTCGGTGCCGGTGATGCGCTCGAAGAGCACGTGGTCGAGCAGCGTCTCGATCGCGATGAGCGGCGAGCCCATCTCTCCCTCGGCGTAGGTGCCTGGGCCAGCGAAGCCGTCGAAGAAGATGATCCGCCCATTGAAGCGCCCGAGGATCGGAAACCAGCCGCCGAGGTACTTCTCCATCAGGTCGTGCTTGGCCTTGGTGTGCGGCTCTCGGGCCCACTCGGTGGACTTCGGGCCCCTGGACGTCGACATGCGGTGCATTGAGGCACAAGAGGGACGCCGAAGAGGCCAAATCGTCAACATCCGCTTTGGCGCGGCGCTACCCGCACTCTGGGCGCAGTCGGCCGCTGAAGGCGCGGGACCTTCCTCAAGGCGCAGGGCAGCCGCTGAGCGGTCACTGCTGGGCACCGCCTGCGAGGGCGCTCGTCCACATCGCCCCGCGCGCCCGCTGTAGGCGCATCCTTCGCGCGGAACACCCGCCACACCGGGCCCAGATCTCACTAGAGTTGCCACGATCGTTCTCACGACTAATCTCATGATCACCCGGGCCGTTAGCTCAGTTGGTAGAGCAGCAGACTTTTAATCTGCGGCGCGTCCGTTCGAGCCGGACACGGCCCACGAAGCAGGACGCGTCTCGTGCTCGCGGCGCCGGGTGGGAGACTGGACCCATGCCCCCGATCTTCCACCCTGCGCGCAGCCGCGCCCGGAACCTGTCCGCCCTCGCCCTCGGCCTGGTCCTCGTCACCGCCTGCAGCGGCGACGGCGACCGGAAGGCGAGCGCGACGTCCCCACCGCCGGGGGCGTCCCCGAGCCGTGCCTCCCTCGACGTGCTGGTCCGCGCGAGCGGTGTCCGCACGACCGGGGCCGGGAGCTCCAAGTTCGCCGTCACCAGCAGCACGTCCGTCGGCGTCCAGGAGATCGTCTTCGCCGGTGAGGGCACCTTCGACTACACGACCCGGACAGGCTCGCTCACCTTCGAGGTGCCCGGTGCGGGCACGGAGGGTGCTGCGGGCTCGATCGAGCAGCGCATCCTCGGCCCCGACCTGTACCTCAGCCTTCCCAAGCAGCCGCTGGTGTTCTACAAGCTGCTGGTGAGCGACGTCGCCGCCACGCCGCTCGGCAACAGCATCGATCCGACAGCCGTGCTGCAGGCGCTGGCCGGGGTGACCACGGTCAGGACCGTCGGCCCGGAGCAGGTCCGCGGAGTCGGGACCACCCGCTACTCAGGGGAGTACGACGTGAAGGCCGCCCTCGACCAGGCACAGGGCCCGGCGAAGACGATCCTGCAGACGGCGCTGGCGGGCTCGGACATCACGATGGTCCCGTTCGACGTCCACCTCGACGATCGCGGTCGACTGGTCAAGTTCGAGCAGCGGATCGAGGTGCCGGCGTCACCGCAGAACGGCGGGCAGATCGTCACCTCGGCCCTGTCCGTGGAGCTGTTCGAGTTCGGTTCCCCGGTGACCGTGACGGCGCCGACGGCCGAGACCGTCCGGGACGGCGCCCCGCTCCTGGCCCAGTTGCGGGCGACCGGCCCGGTCCCGGCACCGGCGTCGCCGCCCGCGCCCCCGCCGGCCCCCCCGGCCGCCCCGCCCCCCGCCGCCCCGGTCGACCCGGCCGCCCCGCCCCCCGCCGCCCCGGTCGACCCGGCCGCCCCGCCCCCCGCCGACCCGGTCGCTCCGCCTCCCGCCGACCCGGCCGCCCCGCCTCCCGCCGACCCGGCCGCCCCGCCTCCCGCACCAGCCCCAGGAGGCTGAGATGTCCACCAGGATCAGCGATCTGCTCAGAGTCGGTCTCGGCGGCGCCACTGTCGACCTGTCCAGCATCGACCCCGCCTCCACCCCTGGCGCGACGGACGGCAAGACCGCCGCCAAGGAGGAGCTCGAGGCGGTCGGGGGCCCGCTGGCCGAGCTGCAAGAGCAGCTCTACGCCGAAGGGCGTACGGATGGCACCCGTCGGGTGCTCGTCGTCCTGCAGGGCATGGACACCAGTGGCAAGGGCGGCGCCGTCAAGCACGTCGCCGGGCTCATGAACCCCGCCGGCCTGCGCATCACGGGGTTCGGAGCCCCCACCGCCGAGGAGCGCAAGCACGACTTCCTGTGGCGGATCGAGAAGGGCCTGCCCCCGGCGGGGTTGATCGGGGTCTTCGACCGGAGTCACTACGAGGACGTCCTCATCGTGCGGGTGCACGACCTGGTGCCGAAGGCCGAGTGGGAGACCCGCTACGACCGGATCAACGCGTGGGAGGCCGAACTCGCCGGCAAGGGCGTCGTCCTGCTCAAGGTGATGCTTCACATCAGCCACGAGGAGCAGAAGGCGCGGCTGCTGGCGCGGCTCGACGACCCGAGCAAGCACTGGAAGGTCAACCCGGGCGACATCGACGAGAGAGGGCACTGGGACGCCTACCAGCAGGCCTACGAGGTCGCGCTGCAGCGGTGCTCGACGGACGTGGCGCCCTGGCACGTGATCCCGGCCGATCGCAAGTGGTACCGCAACTGGGCCCTCTCCCACCTGCTGCTCGAGACCCTTCAGAGCATGGACCTGCGCTGGCCCACGCCCGAGCTCGACCTCGAGGGCATGCGGGCGGCGCTCGAAGCGTCCTGACATCCTGGGGGGTGAGACCCCCGACCAGCCCATCGCCCCTCGAAGGAGAACCGTGAGCCCGATCCGCAGCCTGGCCCGTCCGATGCTCGCCGCCATGTACGTCGTCGACGGCGCGTCAGCCCTCCGCTCACCCGGCGGCCGGGTCGACGCCGTACGCGCCGCCGGGTTGTCGGAACCGGAGAAGCTCGTACGCGTCAACGCGGCCACGATGCTCGCTGGCGGGCTCACCCTCGCGACGGGTCGCCTGCCCCGGCTCTCAGCGCTGGCCCTCGCCGCCACCCTGGTCCCGACCACCTACGTCGGGCACGCGTTCTGGTCCGAGAAGGACCCGGCGGCCAAGCAGGGTCAGCAGATGCAGTTCCTCAAGAACCTCAGCATGCTCGGCGGGCTCCTGATCGCCGCGAACGACACCGGTGGCCGGGAGTCGCTCCCGCACGCGGCCGGACGCCTGTCGTCCCGGGCCGCGAAGAAGGCGAGCAAGGCGGCCAAGAAGGCCGAGTCGCGCCTGCACTCCTAGTCCGGCGGGCGTCGCCCTCTCAGCGGGTAATGCGGGTCCGGAGGGCGTATGTTCCAGCGCCGACGCCCAGGACGACGACGCCGGCCAGCACCGACGTGGTCGGCAGCATGACGGCGAGCAGCAGGCAGCCCAGCAGCCCGAGGACGGCCACCGCCCGCGGCCATCTCCGCTGATCCGGCCGAAGGGTCAGGGCGCTCGCATTCGTCACGGCGTAGTAGACGAGCACGGCGAAGCTGGAGAAGCCGATCGCCCCACGCAGGTCGACGAGCAGCACCAGCACGACGACGCAGGTGGCCACGGCCAGTTCAGCCGTCCGCGGCACCTGGTGCACCGGGTCTACGGCGGCCAGCCGGGCCGGCAGCTCTCCCTCCCGCGCCATGGCCAGTGCCGTCCGGCTCACCCCCACGAGCAGCGACAGCAGCACCCCGAGCGCCGCCACGGCGCCACCCGCCCGGACGAGCGGGGCGACCTCGGAGAGCGACCCGGCCGCCGCCACGTCGGCGAGCGGCGCCGGGGACCCTGCCAGCGCGTCCGGGCCGACCGCCAGCAAGGCGCTCAGAGCCACGACGGCGTAGACAGCAAGCACGATGCCGAGCGCCAGGGGGATCGCCCGCGGCAGGGTGCGCCCCGGATCGCGGACCTCTTCGCCAAGGGTGGCGATCCGGGCGTAACCGGTGAACGCGAAGAACAGCAACCCGGCGGACTGCAGCACGTCGTACGCGGTAGTGCTGCCGCTTGGGCGCAGGGCGTCCGTCGACGCCGTCCCGCCGAGAAGGGCCGCGACCACGACGAGTGCGAGGGCGGTGAGGACGAGCGCCACGAGCACCCGGGTGAGCAGGACCGTCTTGGCGACCCCGCGCAGGTTGACCGCCGTCAGGACGACCACGGCCGCCACGGCCAGCGGCCGGCCCAGTCCCGGTGCGGCGTACGCCCCCACCGTCAGCGCCATCGCAGCGCAGCTCGCCGTCTTGCCGACGACGAAGCCGAAGCCGGCGAGGTGCCCCCAGAACGGGCCCAGTTGGCGGCGCCCGTAGACGTATGTTCCGCCGGAGGTCGGGTGCACCGCCGCAAGCTGCGCCGAGGAGAGTGCGTTGCACGAGGCCACGACGGCTGCGATGGCGAGACCTACCAGCAGCAGGCTCCCTGCCGCCGCGGCGGCAGGCGCCAAGGCCGCGAAAACGCCGGCTCCGAGCATGGCCCCCAGCCCGATGACGACGGCGTCACCCGTCCCGAGCCGGCGCGCGAGCGGGGGGCCGGTCATGCCCGCATCGTGCCCGGTCGCGTCAGGTGCCGATGACCCCGCCGTCATCCTTGACGAGATCGACGGGTGCCGAGGGCGGTCTCGCCGGTGAGGTGTACGCCTGCCCGTCGCGGGACGTCCACCTTGGACGGGGCGCCTGGTCACCTGCGGGCTGGACCGTCGCCGGGGTGCGCATCCTCGCCCACCGCGGCTCGCCCGGGACCACCTCCGTCGAGAACACCGTCCCCGCTGTCCTCGCCTGCCTCGCGGCCGGCGCCGACGGCATCGAGGTCGACCTCCGCCTGAGTGCGGACGGCGTGCTCGTCGTCTGCCACGACCCTGACCTGTCCAGGCTCACCGGCGCCGACCTCCCGATCGCCGGCACCCGATGGGACGACCTGCGGCAGGTCGCCGAGTCCGGCGGTGTGCCGCTCGCCCGGGTCGAGTGGGTCCTCGCGGCGGCGACCGGGCGGTTCGTGGTGCTCGAGGTCAAGGCGCCGCCCCCCGGTCCGCGCGCGGTGGAGCGCACGGTCGAGGCATTGCTCGACCGGATCAGCGTGCTGGGAGCTGCTGGGCTCCCGATGGACCTCACCCTGTCCTCGTTCTCCCCCGAGGTCGTCGCCGCGGTTCGCTCCGTGGCGCCGGCCGGCCTGGGAGTGCGGACTGCCCTGCTGGGCCGGCCGACCGTACGCCCCACCGCCCTGCTCCGTCGTGCGCTCACAGCGGGCCATGACCAGATCCACCCGCACGTCCGAGCCCTGCTCGCCGAGCCGACCGCCGTCGCCGCTGCCCACCGCTGCGGCGTCGAGGTGGTCGTCTGGACGGCGAACCGCGGCCGGGCCGTACGCCGCCTCTCGTCCTTGGGTGTCGACGCTGTGATCACCGACGTGCCCGCCCGCGTCCGTGTCGCACTCGAAGGGTCCGACCGACGTCAGGCTGCTTGATCGGACTGCGCTACCGTCCTGATCGTGACATCAGTCCAGATCGATACGTGGGATGTCCTCGCCCTTGCTGCCGACCCCGTCCGGCGACGCATCCTGGAGCTGCTGGCGGACGAACAGCTCTGCACCTGCCACCTGGTCGAGGAGCTCGGACTCAAGCAGCCGCTGGTGAGCCATCACCTGAAGGTCCTGCGCGAGGCCGACCTGGTGGAAGCCAGCCCGTGCGGCCGGTTCACCTACTACCGGCTGCGCTCCGAGGTCCTGGCTGGGGCGGCGGTGGCGCTCGGCGCCCTGGCCGCGCGCGGCGAGCCGAAGCGCAGGGCCTGCTGATGGCCGCCGCGAAGGCCGGCGGGGTGGAGCCCGTCCCGAGCCTTGGGCGCAAGGTGCTCGCGGAGCTGATCGGCAGCATGCTGCTGGCCGCCACCGTGGTCGGCTCGGGCATCGCCGCCCAGCGCCGCAGTCCCGACGACGCCGGCCTGCAGCTGCTCGAGAACTCCCTGATCACCGGCGCCGTCCTGGTGGCGCTCATCCTCGCGCTGGGCCCGGTCTCGGCGGCCTTCAACCCCGTCGTGACCCTGGCTGAACGGGCGCTCGGCGCCCTGACCAACGGCGCCGCGGCGGCGCTCATCGCTGCCCAGGTCATCGGCTGCTGCCTGGGGGTCGTGCTCGCCAACCTGATGTTCGACCTGGACCCCGTGGTCGTGGCGTCGACCGAGCGCGAGGGAGCTGGTCTCTGGCTCGGCGAAGTCGTCGCCACCTTCGGACTGCTCGTCGTCATCTTCGGAGTGACCCGGGCCGGTCGCGGCGCCCACATCGCCTACGCCGTAGGCGGTTACATCACCGCCGCCTACTGGTTCACCAGCTCGACCAGCTTCGCCAACCCGGCCATCACGATCGGCCGCATGCTCTCCGACACGTTCGCCGGGATCGATCCGGGATCGGTCCCGGCGTACGTCCTCGCGCAGCTCGTCGGCGGCGCGCTCGGTCTCGGCGCTGTCCTCGCGCTCTACCCGCAGGCCCGCCAGCTCGCCGCCGAGCTGACCGGGGCGCCAGTGCGGTCCACCCCGGAAGAAGAGAGCGTGCGCTCATGACCCGTCCTGCCGTGCTCTACGCCTGCATCCACAACAGCGGCCGCTCGGTCGCCGCCCAGGTCCTGACCGAGGCCCACGCCAAGGGCGCCGTCGAGGTGCGCAGCGCGGGCAGCGAGCCGGGCGACGGTGTCAACCCCGCCGTCGCGGCGGTCCTCGCCGAGCGCGGGCTCAGCGTCGACGGGCACGTCCCGACGCTGCTCACCTACGACGGCGTCCAGGAAGCCGACGTCGTCGTGACCATGGGCTGCGGCGAGACCTGCCCCGTCTTTCCCGGTAAGCAGTACGAGGACTGGCAGGTCGAGGACCCGAAGGGCCAGCCCCTGGACGTCGTCCGCGGGATCGTCGACGACGTGGAGCGGCGCGTACTGGTGCTGCTTGCGGGGCTCAGGGTGACGAGCGAGGAGTAGGTGCTCCCCCCCCCGCCCCGCTGCTTGTGTCTGATCCATTGGCGTCTGCGCTGCCCCGTTGGATCAGACGTTCTGTGGTGGGGGGTTACCCGTACGCCCGCCCCGCTGCTTGTGTCTGATCCATTGGCGTCTGCGCTGCCCCGTTGGATCAGACGTCCTGCAGTGGGGGTTACCCGTACCCCCCTGTCCACAAGGCCCGGCCCCACCCTGGCGTCCCCGTGCCGTCACCAGTAGTCATGGCAGGTGAAGCAGCCGATCCTGTCCGCAGCCGCAGCTGGCCGCCTCACCGCCCGCCGAATCGGGTCCGCGCAGGCGGGCATCGTGACCCGGCGGCAGCTGTACCGGGCCGAGGTCCCCCGGTGGTTGGTGCGCAGGGACCTCTCGGTCGGCCGGTGGATGCGTACCGGCCACCACACGATCGCACTTCACAACGGGCCGCTCTCGGCCGAGTCCGGCCGCTGGATCGCCGTCCTCGAGATCGGTCGTCGAGCCGCGATCGACGGGGTCACGGCGCTGCAGCACGCAGGGGTACGCGGTCTCGACGACGACACGGTCCACGTCATCACCCCGAAGGGGTCGGCGCCGCCGCGCCTTCGGGGCGTGCGCGTGCACGAGAGCCGTCGCTGGAGGGAGGAGGACGTCATCTCGGACTCCGACATCCGCAGGGTCACGCCGGCCGTGGCGGCGGTCCACGCATCGCTCTGGGCCAGGACGGAACGCCAAGCGAGCTTCCTGCTCACCCTCGCCGTGCAGCAGCGGGTCGCCTCCCCCCGCGAGCTCAACGAGGCCCTGCAGGCCGTACGCCACCACCGCCTGCGCAAGGCGCTGCTCCGGGTCGTCGTCGAGCTCTCCGGAGGTGTCCGCAGCCTCGGGGAGCTCGACGTGGGTCTCGCCATGCGGGCGCGCGGCTTGCCGGAGCCGGATCGGCAGGTGATGCGCCGGAGGCCCTCAGGCACGGAGTTCCTCGACGCCGACTTCGACGGCTACGAGATCACCCTCGAGATCGATGGCTGGCAGCACGAGGAGCCGGCCCAGCGGCTCAAGGACGCTCTTCGTGACATCGAGTCGTCGACGCAAGGGCGGACCGTCGTACGCCTTCCGCTCGTGGCGTGGCGGTGGGACGAGAAGGCTGTCCTCGACGCCCTCGAAGCGCTCTTCCGCTCCCGCGGCTGGGACCCGAGCGCCCTGGTGGCCGCCGCGCCCCACTCGGACGTCTGATCCACTGTCGTACGTGCTGCCCCGTTGGATCAGACGTCCCGCGCCTGGAGCCCGCCCAGCTCAGCTTGCGAAGCTCCTATGCCCTGTCAAGGGGTGGTTATTGCGGTGAAGACTTCGCGGGCGATGTAGCGCTTGAGGCAGCGCATGACATCTTTGTTGCTGAGTCCTTGGGCGCGTCGTCGTTCGGCGTAGGT
>JAABUN010001521.1_pt1 | contig 46237 bp, 41 predicted proteins | sample 5559311 | NCBI WGS metagenome assembly JAABUN01 (sample SAMN10711877, study PRJNA513370) | rock metagenome | isolation source: Antarctica rocks | place: Antarctica: Victoria Land, Siegfried Peak sud
GCCGGCATCGACCTCTCGGTCGGTAGCTTGGTCAGCTTCACCGGCCTGGTCTGCGCCTCCGCCCTGGCGGTCAGCGGCAGCGGGCTGGTGGTCATCCTGGTCGCGCTGGCCGTCGGAGCTCTGAGCGGACTGGTCAACGGCGTCTTTGTCGCCAAGCTCGGCGTCCCTGCGCTGATCACCACCTTGGGCACCATGTACGTCTTGCGGGCCGGTTCACAGCTCTGGAACAACGGGGGGCCGTTGCCGATGCGCGACCCGTGGATCATCTGGCTCGGGTCGGGCTACATCGGCCCAGTTCCGGTTCCGGTGCTGGTGTGGGTTCTGGTCCTGATCGGCGGCTACTGGGTGCTCAGTCAGAGCCGTTTTGGTCGCCACGTCTACGCGGTGGGAGGAAGCCCGCAAGCGGCCAAGCTCTCCGGCATCCGCAGCACCCGCGTGCTGCTGGGGGTTTACGTGGTCAGCGGCCTGCTGGCCGCTGTCGCGTCTCTGCTCTACATGGGCAGGTTGGCCACCTCGAGCCCCTTGACCGGTGACGGACTGGAGCTGCAGGTGATCGCCGCTGTGGTCGTGGGTGGTGCCAGCCTGTTCGGCGGCATCGGCAACCTCCGCGACACCGTCTTGGGTGTGCTCATTCTGACCGTGCTCCAGACCGGTCTGAACCTCGTCGGGGTCTCAGGATTCTGGCAGACCATGGCGCTCGGCCTGGCGCTGCTCGTCGCCGTGCTCCTGTCGCCCGAAGCCACGCTGCACCGCTTGTTGTCCACCGTCCTCCACTCCCGAAAGGCACGTCAATGACCAACCACTCCAGTCGGCTCTCACGACGCGCCGGTGCGCTCGCCGCGGCCGCTTTGCTGGCCACGGCCGCCCTCTCCGGCTGCAACCGGTCGACCACCGCCGCCGACGGTAGTGGTGCCCTGGTGATCGGGCACAGCTACCAGAACCTCAGCAACCAGTTCTTCTCTGACGAACTCGCGGCCGAGAAGGCGTTGGGCGCAAGCAGCAACGTGCAGATCATCGACACCCAGGCCGACGACAACCCCGCCACCCAGCTCGACAACGTCAACACCCTCATCGCCCGCCAGGTCGATGTGCTGGCCATCGACGCGGTAGACCCGGTTGCCATCGGCCCGGCCCTGGACGCGGCGAAGGCGGCCAACATTCCGGTGATCGCCTTGATCGCCAAGCCCGAACGGGGCGAGTACCGCAGCCTGGTTTACCTGGACAGCGTCAAGGACGGGTTCAACGCCTGCACGACTCTGGCCAAGGAGCTCAACGGCAAGGGCACCATGATCAACCTCACCGGGCCGCTGCAGATCCTCGCCGCCAAGCAGCGCGCCGAAGGGTGCGGTGAGGCGTTGAAGGGTTACCCAGAGATCAAGCTCGTAGCCGAGATCAACACCGACTACACCTTGCGCGACGCCGAACAGAAGATGACCGATGCCATTCAGGCTCGCGGACCGGTCGACGCGGTGTTCGGCGGGAACGACGACGTAGCTCTGGGGGCAATCCGCGCCATGGTCTCCGCCGGTCAGGATCCGTCGAAGAAGGTCGTGATCGGCGTGGACGGGACCTTGGCGGCGCTGCAGGCCATCTGCCGGGGCCAGATGACTCAGACCATGGCGACCTTCCCCAAGGCCGAAGCAGAGATTGTGGTGAACACCGCCAAGGCCATCAAGGCGGGCCAGGACGTCCCGAAGGAGGTGCTCTTCCCCGCCAAGCCGGTGAACAGCGCCAACTTGGTCGAGATGTCGGCGCAGGCAGGTGCGAAGTTGGAGAATTGCGTCAAGTGACCACTGCACCAGACACCCTCGAGCTGGAGAACGTCGGCAAGAACTTCGGCGGCGTGGTCGCGCTGGACGATGTGTCGATGACGGTCCCGCGAGGCATGGTCACCGCTCTGGTCGGCGACAACGGAGCCGGGAAGTCGACCCTGGTCCGGTGCCTGTCCGGGGTGCACACCCCGGACAGGGGCCGAGTCCTGGTCGAGGGCAGTCCGGTCAACTTTTCCGATCCGCTGGCCGCACGTGAGGCCGGGATCGAGACCGTGTTCCAAGAGTTGGCTCTCGCCGACAACCTCGACGTCGCCGCCAACATCTTCTTGGGCCGCGAGCTCCGCCACCCCGCCGGGGGCCTGTTCCGGCTGAACAAGAAGGAGATGGACCGGCGCTCCGAGGAACTGCTGCAGCGTTACGCCATCAACATGCCCTCGCCCCGGTCTATGGTTCGCAGCCTGTCGGGTGGCCAACGCCAGGGGGTGGCGATCGCCAGAGCGGTCGGCACCGGCCGCACTCGGGCCATCCTGATGGACGAGCCGACCGCGGCATTGGGTGTGCAAGAGACCGCCAACGTCCTCGACATCGTCCGGGTCCTGGCCGACTCGGGTCTAGCCGTGCTGCTGATCAGCCACAACATGGCTCAGGTGATCGAGGTGGCTGACCGCGTCGCGGTTCTCCGCGGGGGCCGAAAGGTCGCCGACGTGGCCACAGCCGACACCAGCACCCAGGAACTGGTCCACTACATCACCACGGGCGTCGGGTTCGAGGAGCGCAACGAGGCGACGCAGCACCTGTCGCACGGAGAAGCGTGAGCGGACCGAGGCCCTCCGCCCGGGGGTACATCGGAATAGACCTGGGCACCAGCAGCACCAAGGCAGTCCTCGTCGGCGATGACGGGACCCTGCACGGATCGGCGCGGGTGGAGTACCCGATGCTGTCACCGCATCCCGGCTGGAACGAGAACGACCCCAACGACTGGCGTACTGCCTTCGTCCAGGTGGTCTCCCAGCTTGCCGCGACGGCCACCCAGCAGCGGGTCGAGGTCGGCGGTCTGGCTCTGGTCGCCCAGCGGGACCCGTTCGTGCTGCTCGGCGACGATGATCGCCCGGTGGCGCCGGCCATCAGCTGGACCGACCAGCGGGCGCGGTCCCAGACCGAGCAGGTCAAGCGGCGGGTGGGTGAACAACGCCTGATCGACATCGCCGGAGCGAGGCCCATCGTGGGCCTGGGTCTGGGCAACCTGCTGTGGGTACGAGACGAGCAACCCGAGGTGTGGTCGCGGGTCCGACGAGTGGTGGCGCCGAAGGACTTCGTCCTGGGAATGCTCGGACAGCGCCGAACCACCGACATCACCACGCCGACCCGGTCGATGGCTTTCGACATCGCCGCGCGGCGGTGGAGCACCGAGATCCTCACCCCTGAGCAGGTGCCGCTGGAGTGGTTCGACACCGCCGACCTGTCTCCGTGGGAGATCTGGGGTGGGCTTGACCAGCACTGGGCGCGGAAGTTCGGATTGCCCGCCGGACTGCCCATCGGTGTCGGTGGCTCCGACGACCAGGCCGCGACCTTGGGTGCCGGCGCCGCAGCGCCGGGTGACATCTGCCTGGGCACCGGGACCTGCAGCGACTGGCGACTGGTCCTCCCGAGCTACCAGCCCGACAGCAGCGGCGTCGGAGACACCTCACCGCACGTCGTTCCAGACAGCTTCATCCGCGAGGTCACCATCGACAGCGCCGGGTCGTCGCTGCGTTGGTTTCGCGATGTTCTGTGCCCAGGGCTCAGCTACGCCCAGATCGTCGCACTGGCCACCACGGCCCCGGCGGGCGCAGGAGGGGTTCGATTCTTGCCCTTCGTCGACGGGGGACAGCGGGCGCCTTATTATCTCGACCGCTCCGCCGGCGTCTTCTTCGGCATCAACAGCCATCACCGGCGCGAGCACCTGGCCCGGGCCGTGCTCGAAGGCATCGCCTTGCTCTACCCGAGCACCTATGAGCTGCTGCTCGCCAACGTCGCACCCGGCAGTAGGCCGGCGACTGACGCACCGTTGACCATGGTCGACGGCGAAGCGTCGAGCGTCGAGTGGACCAGGATGAAAGCCGACATCCTGGGACGTCCCCTGCGTACGACTGCGGTCACCGAGGCCGCCGCCATGGGAGCGGCGGTCCTGGCAGCCACCGCCGCCGGCCACTTCGACTCGCCGGCAACCGCGGCCGAGCGCATGGTCCAGGTCACCTCGGTGTGTGACCCCGACCCTAGAGCCCACCACACGTACCAAGCCATCAGAGAGGACTTCGAGATGTTGTTCGCCACCGTCGCGCCGGCGTTTGACCTAGGAGGAGAGCGGCTGTGAAGCGAAGCCAGCAGCGGGAACCGTCGGCCTGGGATGTGAGCAACAGCCACTCTGCACCCGGTGCATCTGCGGCCGCCGGGACCACCCCCAGGCCCTGGGGCCGCACCAGCTATGCGGGGGTGCGGAAGACCCCCTTCGACGTCGTGGTCATCGGCGCCGGGGTCCTCGGCACCGCCATCGCCGCAGACTTGGCGCAACGCCAGGCGAGCGTGTGCGTGATCGAGGCGGGGGGCGACGTAGCCGACGGCGCAAGCAAGGGCAACGCCGGCATCACCAGCTCCTACTACTCCCCGAGCGGCACCTTGGACTGCGAGCTGCTGAACGAGTCGAACCAGGGTTGGGAGGAGCTCTGCGAACGGCTGCGCGTTCCCTACACCCGCATCGGTGCACTCACTGTCGCCCTCGACGACGAAGGACTCACCGGCCTCGACACCCTCGAAGTGCAGGTCCGCGAAGCCGGTGTCCTCGTCGATCGTCTCACCGGGGACCAGGCGCGCGAGCTCGAGCCGTTGCTCACCCCGGAGTGCGTCGGTGCTCTACATTACCCCGACGAGGGGATTATCGACCCGCTGAGGCTGACGACTGCCTATGCCGAGCTGGCCGGTTTGAATGGTGCGGCGTTCCTGTTCGACACCCCGGTCCTCGGCTTCGACACCGAACCGGGAGGCCGGATCACCTCGGTACGCACATCGCACGGCAGCATCGGCGGCCGGTTCTTCGTCAACGCCGCGGGTCTCGGCTCAGGTGAGGTGAGCGCCCTTGCCGGGGGGGAGCCCCTCCGGATGTGGCCGAGACGAGGACAGTACTTGATCCTCGACCGCGACTTCGGCCAGCACGTATCGAAGATCGTGTTGCCGATGCCGACCGCTACGAGCCGCGGCATCGAGATAGCACCGACCACCAACGGATCGGTCCTGCTCGGGCCGGACGCGGTCGAGGGCGGCTCGCCGAACGACACCGAGACCGACCCGGAGGGTCTGCTGAACGTCTTCCGACTGACCCAGCGGCTGATGCCGCAGGTCTCGCTGGATCGGGCTATCAAGTCCTACGCCGGCAACCGGCCCGCAGCCGAGGAGCCCATTCGCGTACGCGGTGACCGCCTCGTCGCCAACCTCATCCACGCGGGGAATCGGTCAACGGGCGTATCCACCTCGCCGGCGATAGCGCGCCGCATCTCGGCCATCCTCGGAGACCTGGGTGTCAACATCTCGTGGCGAGCCGACCGGGTCCAACGTCTCGACACCCCGCCCCGGCTGCGCGAGCAGGCCGACCCCGCGCAGCGCACCGACCGGGTCGTCACGGAGGAGATGGTGGTGTGTCTGTGCGAACAGGTCACCGCCGCCGAGATCGACACCGCCTTGCGGAGCTCAGTGCCGGCGGTGTCACTGGAAGGGGTGCGCAAGAGGACCCGCGCCACGGGCGGACGCTGCCAAGGCTCGCTGTGCATGGCGGGAGTGATCTTCATGTGCGGAAACGCGACCGGTGTGGAGCCCGGGGCAGTCCGGATGGGTTCGTCGGGCGGGGTGGTCGGGGGTGCCTGAGATGCCCGTTGCCGTGGTCGGTGCCGGATTGAGCGGTCTTGCCGCAGCAGCCGAGCTCGGTCGGCGTCGACCGGTGACCCTGATCGAGCGACTGCCGGCCGTCGGCGGAACGTGGGGGTTCGACCATCCACTGGTGATCGAGCTGGCCGCTGAGTGCCGCGCTGTCGGCGTCGAGATGCTGCTCGGAGTCAGCGCCTTGCGGTGGGACCGCCACCGGTTGCTGGTCGTCGGCCCGGGACACGTCCGCTGGCTCGAGACCAGCGGCCTGGCGTACGCGGGGGGGACCCGCCCAGCGACCGCCGCGGAATTGCACATCGCCGGCGGCCGGCTGGCCGGGGTGTTCGCAGTCACGGTGGCCCATCACCTCCTGGACGCCGGGGTCGTGTTGGGGCGCCGGGCGGTGGTGGTCGGTGAAGCCAACTCGGCAGGGTCGGTCTTGGACCACCTCACCCACCACGGTCACGTGGACCTCGTCGACCCTGGTGGTCACGCCGACCTCAGCGACCCCGGACGCCTCCCCACCGGCGAACTGTCGCAGTCGGGGCTGAAGTGGTGGCAAGGGTGGCGGGCGGTGAAGATGACCGGGTCCGCGCGGGTCAGCAGCGTACTCATCACCAACGGGCAAGCCGAGCTCGCTCTGGACTGCGACTGTGTGATCTTGGCCGGCGGCGAACGTGCCCTGCGGAATGTGGATGGGGCCATCAGTGACGCCAGCCCAGGGGTGGTTTTCGTGGCCCCACAGTGCACCAACCTCAGTGCGATGGCCGCCGTCGCCGCCGGCCGTCAGGCCGGGCGCGAAGCGGCCTCGCTGGGCCCGACTCTCACCTCCACTCACCTGGCGATGGCCAACCTCCAAGGAGAACCGTGATCATCAACTCTCCGGTCGGGCGCTTCCCGTTCACCGTCACTTCGGTGTTGCTGAAGAACCGCACCGTCGTCCTGGAAGGTCGGATGGGTACCTGGCCCGCCACTCTGGAGGCGTCACCGCGAGACGTGGCCGAGGCGGCCACGCGGTTGTCGCCTGGTCTGATCGGTCTGGGTGTCATGGTCGTCGCGGCCGTGGCCGGCCTGGGGGTGCTGATCGGAAGCGCCAGAACCGCGGGGGACTGAAGGGTGCGGCCGGGGTCTGCTCTGTTCTGAGAATCGCAGGCAGAGCACTAGTCGCCCGCACCGGGCTGGTCGCGGCGGCCGGATACGGGTTGGACCGCAGCCACGGTAACCGGGGTGTCGTAGTCGCAGACGTGGCTCAGCTGCGACTTGTCGGCGTTGTCGTCGGTGATCACGACGTCGAAGTCAGACACGTGCCCCAGCCGGTGGGTGGCTCGGCGGCCGAGCTTGCTGTGGTCGGCGACGAGGACCCGTTGCTCGCTCGACTCGATCATCGCCCGTTTGGTGGCGACCATGTCCTCGTCCTGGTGCAGGGCGGTTCCCTGATGGATGGCCGACGGGGACAAGAACAAGATGTCGGCGCGTAGTTGACTGATCATGTCGGCGCACAGCACACCGCTGAGGCTTTCGTAGCGTCGTCGGTAGCTTCCGCCGACCACGATGAGGTCGATGCCGGCGACCTTCGACAACTCGCCAATGACCCGGACGAACGAGGTGATCACCGTCAACGGCACCCGCTCACCGAGCCGTTCGACCAGGGGGATCAGGGTCGTACCGTCGTCGATGATCAGCGACATGCCGGGTTCGACCAGCTCGAGGCAGGCCGCGGAGATGGCCTCCTTCTCACGCGGAAAGACGTGCGAGCGGTACTCCAGGCTGCTTTCGAAGATCGACGACGGCTGGGCGGTGATCCCGTGACGGGTCCGCCTGAGGATGCCGAGCTCGGTAAGCCTGTCGATGTCGCGGTAGGCCGTCATCTGGCTGACCCCAAGACGTACGGCCAGATCGGCGACGCGTTGCGGACCGTCCGAGATGATCAACGTGGCCATCTTCTGCTGCCGCCGCGACAGCGGGCTGGCGGCACCTGGACCGACCAAGAACAGGCCTCCGGACGTCTTGTGTGAGAGTCACAGCGTACGGGGTGATCCCGGCGCGGACAGCACGCAGGTGCGGTGGGTTCGGCGAACTTCTGGGGTAGTCCGAGCGGGCACTCAGCGGCGAGCTTGGTTAGGCGACGATGAGTTCGATTCCCGATTCGTTGCATGCGCGGCTGACGGCCGTGGGCACCGGGTCGGTGGTGATCATGACCGAGATGCTGGTCAGCTCAGCCAAGCGGACCGGTGCGGTGTGGGTGAGCTTGCTCGCGTCCACCAGGAGCACGACCCGGGCCGAGCTCTGGATAAGTGCGATCTTCACGGGCCGTTCACGGTGGCCGCGCAGGTAGATCCCGCGAGTGTCGACGCTGTTGGCACCCAGGAAGAAGGTGTCGACGGACAGCGCGTGAGCCGCCGAGGTCGTGCTGGCCCCGATCAGGACCTGGCTCTCGGCCAGCAGCTCGCCGCCCAGTCCGATGACCGTGGCGTGCGGATAGTTCAGCATCTGGTGCAGGGCCGGTACGGAATGGGTGACCACGCAGCCGCGAAAGTCCCGGTCCAGTCCCGCGGCCACGCCGAAGCAGGTCGTCCCGGAGTCGATGGCAATCGTCGCGTCCGGGGCAACCAACCTCAGTGCGGCCTCGGCAATGAGGCGTTTGGCGTCTGACTCCTGCTCGGCCCGGCCGGCGAAGGTCGCGGTGAGGGTCCCGTGGACCAGGCTGACGCCGCCATGAACGATGCGGAGCTCGCCGTGTCGAGCGAGCTTTCGGATGTCTCTTCGGATGGTCATGTCCGAGACCGCAAGCGACTCGCTGAGTGCGGTGATAGAGGCGAAGCCGGAACGTTGTACCTCAGTCACGATGGCTGCCTCGCGTTCGTCCGCACTGAGGCGACTTGCCGATCCCTCCATGAGTCTCCCCTCGGTTTGGGCAGCACTCTACAAGTGGCTGGCACGATCTCGGGAGCTGATTGTTGACTATGCGACATTTAGTGTGTGATTGTGAACATATCGACGGGAGGGGTTCACTGATGAATGCACAGACCGGGCCGCTGCTGGCCTTTGTGGGCGCGGCAACCCTGGATGCGCTGGCTCTGGTCGACCACTACCCGGCCGCGGACGAGCGGGTCGTGGCCACCCAGCTCGCGTACGCCGGTGGCGGCCCAGCAGCGACGGCGGCCGTGGCGGCAGCGCGCCTCGGCCATCGCACGGCTTTCGTCGGTGCGGTCGGTGATGACGACGAGGGTGAGCGCATCGTCGCCGGCCTGCAACATGAAGGCGTCGACACCAGCTGCGTGGTCGTGGTGCCCGGGTCGCTCTCCGGAGCGAGCGTCGTCGTGGTGGCCTCCGCCACGTCGACCCGGGCCATCAGCAACCGGCCGCTCCCACTGGTCGATCTGGCCGGGCAATCAGGAGTCCGCGACCTGCTGGCCGCCTCCGCGTGGGTGCACGCCGACCACATCGGCCTCCGACCCACCATGGCGGCGCTGACCAGCATGCCCCGGCGTCCCCTGATGTCCTTCGACGGCGGTCACCAGGTCGACGGCTTCACCTGTGCCGAACTCGACCTCTATGCCCCGACGGTCGAGGCCTTGACCCTGCGCTACGGCGATCGCTCGGCCCCCGACCTGCTGCGCACGGCCAAGGCCGAGGGCGCCGGCTGCGTGGTGGCGACCCAGGGTGCCGCCGGTGCAGTCGTCCTCGATCGTGACGGGCGTCTCGACCACGTCGAGTCGTTCGCCGTCGAGGTGGTCAGCACCTTGGGCGCGGGCGACGTCTTCCACGGCGCACTGATCGCGGGGCTGGCCGACGGATACCCGCTGCACGACGCGGCGCTCCGCGCCAACGCGGTGGCGGCGATGTCCTGCGGAGCGATCGACGGCCGCTCAGCCATCCCCACCACCGCCGAGCTCGACGCCTACCTGGCTCGTTCTTCCCGTTCCTCCCTCGCGACCATCAACTGAGGAGTCACCCATGACCGACACCCCAACCACCGCCGCCAGCCTGGCCGCACTGCAGCGCCCCTCCGGCGGGTTCGCCATGCTGGCCGTCGACCAGCGTGAAGCGATGCGCAAGATGTTCGCCGAGCACGCGGTCGCGCCGGTCACCGACCAGCACCTGCAGGACTTCAAGGTCGCAGCCGCCAGGATCCTGACGCCGTACGCCTCCGGGGTGTTGGTCGACCGGCAGTTCGCCTTTGACGCGGTCGTGGACCAGGGTGCCGTCGCCCCAGGGTGCGGTCTGATCGCGTCCGCCGACCACTTCGAGTCGGCCCACGGAGATCTCGTGGGTGCCGTCACCATCGACCGGCTCGTCGATCCCGTCCGGGTGCGTGAGCAGGGGGCGGTGGCCCTCAAGCTGCTGGTGCTGTGGCGTGCGGACGAGCCGGCGAGCGCCCGGGTGCCGATGGTGGAGGAGTTCGTGGACCTCTGCCACCGGGCCGGTCTGATCTCGATCGTCGAACCGGTGTCCCGCGGCCGAGCCGACGGCCGACCCGGCGACACCGAGGCCGGGGTGCTGGCCGCCGCCCACGAGCTGGGGCGGCTGGGGGCCGACCTCTACAAGGCCGAGGTGCCACTGAAGGGTCTGGGCGCCGAGGACGAGGTCCGGCGCGGTTGCGCGGAAATCACCGCGGCCGTGGCCGGCCCCTGGGTGGTGCTCAGCTCCGGTGTCCCGCAGGACTCGTTCCCCGACGCCGTACGGCTGGCCATGGGGGAGGGGGCCAGCGGCTTTCTGGCTGGCCGGGCCGTTTGGGCGTCCTGCATCGGCGCGGACGATGTCGAGCGCGAGCTGCGCACCTCCGCCGTGCAACGCTTCCAGCGCCTCACCGCCGTCGTCGACGAGCAGATGGCGGCCCGATGAGCACCACCGTCGCGGACGCGGGGCCCACGCGCCAAGAATTCAGAGCACCCCGGGTGGTGGTCATCCCCACGGCCCGGCCCACCTTCGTCGTCGACGAGGCCCGGGCGCGGGCCACGCAGGCCCGGGCGCTGCTGAAGGAGCTCGGCGCCGAGGTGGTGGGCCCGGACGACCTGGTGATGACCCCGGCCGATGTGCAGGACGCCCGAGCCTTCTTCGAGACCGACTTCGATCTGGTGATCAACGTGTGCGCGTCGTTCTCCGACGCCACACCGGCGATCGAGCTCTATTCAGAGCTGGATCGGCCGCTGATCACCTGGTCGTTCCGCGAGCCCGGACCCGTCGGGGACCGGCTGTGGCTCAACTCGCTCTGCGGCGCGAACCTGTACGGCCACGCTCTCGCCAGGGCCGGTCGCGATGTCCGGCTGGTCTACGGGGACCCGGGCGAAGCGGGCGTCCGGGACACCCTGATCGCACTGCTGGCCGGTCACTATCCGGCCCCGCCGGAGCTGCCCCGCCAGCTTGGCCCCCGCGCCGACGAGGAAGCCGTACGCCGGGGACTCAGCACCCTGGACGGTGCGGTGATCGGGGTCATCGGCGAGGCACCGCCCGGCTTCACCCCGAGTCAGTTCGACCCGGAGCTGATCCGCCGGGTGTTCGGACTGATCCACGACCCGCTCACCGTGGCCGACACCTTCGCCCGGATCGACGAGGTGCCCGCCACCGTGACCGAAGCCGAGCTCAGCTCCCTGCGGCGGGACCGACCCAGCGTGCTCGAGCTGAAGCAGGACGAGGTCGGCAAGCACGCCGCCATCACCAGCGCGTTCCGGGACTGGAAGGACGCGGCCGGGCTCAGTGCGCTGGCCGTGCGTTGCTGGCCCGAGTTCCCCAGCGAGCGGGGCGTCTGCCCGTGCAGCTCCCTGTCCCGACTGGCCGACGAGGGCACCCCGACGGTCTGCGAGCGGGACGTCTACGGCGCGGTGACCATGCTGATGATGGAGGCCCTCGGTTCCGGCACGACCTATCTCGTCGACACCGTCGACCTGGATGCGGAGCGCAACGTCGTACGGCTGTGGCACTGCGGGGCGGCCGCCACCTCCCTGGCCGCTGATCCGGACGACGCGACCCAGTTCGTGCACTGCAACCGCAAGCTCGGCGTGGCGGGGAACTTCCCCCTCAAGACCGGGCCGGTGATCATGGCCCGGTTGACCGAGGACAACGACGGCGAGGGCACCTCGGGCCTTCGGCTGCTGCTGGTCTCGGGGGAGTCCGTGCCCGCGCCCAATCGTTTCCAGGGCAACACCGCCGACGTCCGGCTCGAGGTCGACGCCACCGCCTTCGTCCATTCCCTCGTCCACCAGGGCTTTCCCCACCACACCGTGCTGGCCTGGACCGATGTCCGGCCCCAGCTGCGTACGGCCGCCGACCTGCTCGGCATCCCGGTCGTGGAGTGGTGAGGGTGCTCGACCTGACCCGACCACTCTGACGCCCGATCCACTCGTTTCCCATCCACCTTGTCACCAACGGAGGTCCATCGTGTCCCACCCCTCGTCGTCCATCTCGCGCCGCGCCCTGATCGGCCTGTTCGGCGCGGCCGGCGCCGGCGTGCTCGCCGGCTGTGCCGGCCCCGGCTCGACCGGCAACACTGCTCCAACCGGACTCGCCAGCGGCAAGGCCGAAGGTGAGCTCTCCTTCGCCCACTGGCGCGCCGAGGACAAGGCCACCTTCGACACGTTGATCGAGCAGTTCCAGGCCAAGTTCCCCGACGTCAAGGTCGCCCAGGACATCAGCCCGGCCAACGACTTCCAGACCCAGGCCCTGAACCGGCTGAAGGGTGGTGCGGTTGGGGATGTCTTTCCGACCTTCCGTGGCGCCCAGTTCCAGCAGTTCGTCAAGGCGGGGGTCTACACTGATCTGACCGGTCAGGACTTCGTCTCGAACTACTCCCCCGCGCTGCTCGAGGCCGGTAAGTCCGACGGCAAGCAGTACGGCTTGCCGTATCAGGTGGTGCTGCCGATGCCGGTGGCGAACTCGGAGCTGCTGTCCGCCGCCGGAGTGGACGCCGCCCCGCAGGACTGGGACGGCTTCTTGAGCATGTGCGACAAGATCAAGTCCACCGGCGTCACCCCCCTGGCGTGGCCGGGTGGTGAGGTCGGCAACGCCGGACAGCTCTTCAACTCCATGGTGATGAACGACCAGCCGAGTGACGACGCCTGCGCCCAGATCGAGGCCGGCCGACTGAAGGCCACCGACGACTGGTTCGTGGGGGTGCTGAAGAAGTACGCCCAGCTCAAGCCCTATTTCCAGGACAACGCCGTGGGGACGGCCGTGGAGCCGACCCAGCAGCTCTTCGCCAGCCGGAAGGCGGCGCTGCTGTGCACCGGCAGCTATCACATCGCTGCGGTCCGGGCCCTGGGCGCGAAGTTCCCCGTCCAGCTCGTGCCGCCCATCACGAGCTCGGGTAGCCCGAAGTATGTCGGGACCTACAACGCGACCTTCATCCTCGGCATCAACTCCGGCTCGAAGAAGCAGCCGGCCGCCGTCGAGTGGCTGCGGTTCCTCTCCGACAAGACCAACGCCGGCACGTACGCCAACGCCACCGTCCAGCATGTCAGCGTCACCGGGGTCGACTACACCAACGCAGACCTCAAGCAGCTGTCCCCGTGGCTGGAGAAGAAGACGCTGCTCGCCCCCCGGTTCCAGTTCACCGACCTGGACATCCGCAACGCCGTGGAGGGCGCGTGCATCTCGGTGGTGGGTGGCGCAGACCCGGCGGCCGCCGCCAAGAAGGCCCAGGCCGTCATCGACCAGAAGGTCTGATCGTGTCCCGCGATCTGCTGACGGCCGAGCAGACCGTCGGTCGTCCGGCCGTTCCGGAGCAGCGGGGCCGCGCCCGACGCCGTAGCCCGTCGGCGCCCCCGCTGAGCCTGTTCCTGTTCCCGGTGCCGGCGCTGGCGGTGTTCGTGTTCTTCTTCGCGATCCCCACCGTCCAGGCGTTCCAGTACGCCGTCACCGACTGGGATGGCTACAGCGCCGATTTCCAGAACGTCGGGGTCAAGAACTTCCTCCGGGTGGTCAGCGCCGACAATCTGTTCAGCAACGCCGCGGTGAACAACGTCAAGTTCCTGCTGGTGGTCGTCATCGTCCAGACCTTGGTCTCACTGGTGCTGGCGATGGCCCTGCTGAAGAACAGCAGGAGCAACATCGTCCTGCGAGCCCTCTTCTTCCTCCCGACGATCCTGTCGTCGGTCTCGGTGGCCTTCGTCTGGAAGTTCATCTACGACCCGACCTTCGGCCTGGGCAACACGATCCTGACCGGGCTGGCCAAGATCCCCGGCGTGGTGGGCATCGACGTCGCGCCGGTCCAGCTGGGCTACCTGGGCAACGACAGTGCCGCGATCTTCTGGGTCGCGATGGCTCAGTGCTGGGCCCACATCGGCCAGATGATGGTGATCTACGTGGCCGGGCTGCAGTCCATCCCTGAGGAGCTCTACGAGGCAGCCGAGGTCGACGGCGCCAACCGCTGGCAGCGGTTCGTCGGCATCACCTGGCCGCAGATCGGTCCGGCCACCGCCATCGTGATGGCCTACACGACCGTGCAGTCGTTCAAGGCCTTCGACCTGATCCTAGGCCTGTCGGGCATCCCGCCCAAAGCGTCGATGGACATCCTGTCGACCCGGATCTACACCACCTTCGCGAACTCGGAGTACGGCTACGCCGCCGCCGAGTCGATCATCTTCATGATCTTGATCGCCGTCCTGACCTGGCTCCAGCGTCGCGGCATGAAGCTCATCCAGCGGAACGACTAGGAGGCACTTGTGTTCAACTTCGGCCGCCGCGCCCTGCTTGCCGTCTACACCCTGCTGATCGTGGTTCCCCTCGCCGTCGTGGTGTTCGGCAGCTTCAAGACCCAGCAGCAACTGTTCGCCAGCCCGTTCCTGCCCACGCTCTCGCCCCGGATGAGCAACTACTCCGCGGCCCTGTTCGATCAAGGGATCTCCACGGCGCTGCTGAACAGCGCCCTGGTCACCGTCACGTCGGTGATCGTGACCCTGGCCCTGGCCAGCCTGGCGGCGTACGCGGTCGCCCGGATCCCCGGCTGGAAAGGCAACCTGATCTTCGGGTTCCTGATCTTGGGCATGGCCATTCCTGCCCAGGCCAACATGATCCCGCAGCGGGTGCTGTTCGACAGCCTGGGCCTGCTGGACAGCCTGCTGGGCCTGGTGATCATCAACATCACGGTCACTCTGCCGGTGGCGACCTTCATCCTGGGCGGTTTCATGAAGACCTTGCCCCCCTCGCTGTTCGAGGCGTCCTCGATCGACGGGGCGGGGCCGTGGCGGGCCTTCCGGTCGATCGCCATCCCGCTGTCGGCGCCGTCCATCGCCGCCACCACCATCTTCTTGTTCGTGATCCAGTGGAACGACTTGCTCTATCCGCTGCTCTTCATCCAGTCGCCGGAGAAGAAGACATTGCCCCTGGCCCTGCTGAGCTTCCAGGGTGAGTTCCTGACCAACTACCCGTTGCTGTTCACCGGGGTGATCGTCTCGTCGCTGCCGATCGTGGTCGCCTACGTGTTCCTGCAGCGCTACTTCGTCGCGGGCATCACCGCCGGAGCCACCAAGGGGTGACGCCTTCGATGACTCACGCCACTCCAGCTCTCCGAATGCCTGCCCCACCCGCACCGCCTCGTTCCGACAACCCCGAAAGGGCAGCTGTGTCCAGCCTCCCCGTCCTCGTCCGACGTGTCGTCGCCTCCCGTCGGGAGGCGACAGCGCTCGACCTGACGCTCGAGGGCTACGGCGGCCGGCATGTCCGCGACGCGCCGGGCTGGCTCACCGGGGAGGACCCGTACGACCTCGGGGTCGAGCTCACGATGCCCAACCTGCCCGCCCTGGAGCTGCCGGACGCCACCGCGGTGCCGCACCGGATCCGGATCGACGTGCTGGCCGAGAAGGTGGTCCGCATCCGCAGCGGCCAGCCCGACGCCGCCGTCTTCGCCGACGACGGCTCGGGCCTCGGGATCGTCACCAACCCGGCGCCGTCGTTCTCGGGCGAGGTGGACATCGTCGAGACCGACGACGTGGTCGCGCTGACCTCGGGCCCGCTCAGGGTCGAGGTCGGGCGCTACCCGCTCCGGATCATGGTCGCGGTCGCCGACCGGGTGGTGCTGCGGACGTCTGAGCGGATGCGGCAGGTGGCGGGCCTGCCGACCGCGCCGCCGATCCTTCTCCAGGCCGGGAGCCAGACCCTCAGCCTGGAGCTCGGCACCGACGAGGACATCACCGGCTTCGGTGAGCAGTTCGGGCGCCTGGTGAAGAACGGCCAGCGCTTCGACCTCAGGGTCGAGGACGCCTTGGGCACGGGCACCGGGATGACCTACAAGCCCGTTCCGGTGTGGCACTCCAGCAACGGCTATCTCGGCTTCCTCAACACCGGCGCCCGGGTCACCTGCGACGTCGGCCACACGTTGCCCAGCGTGCTGTCGTTGACCCACGACGACCCGTCGCTCGACCTCTACCTGATCACCGGAGCGACCAGTGCCGAGCGGCTGAGCACCTACACCGAGCTGACGGGTCGGGGCCCGCGCCCGCCGGTGTGGGCCTTCGGCTACTGGATGGGCCGCTGCCGTTACCACTCCAGCACCGAGATGCTCGACGTGGCGGACACGATGCGCACCCATCAGGTGCCCTGCGACGTGCTGCACCTCGACCCGGACTGGCTGGTGGTGGACCGGCTGAACACCGACTTCATCTGGAACACCGACCGCTTCGGCGACCGGGCCCGGTTCGTGGCCGATCTCGCCGAGCGTGGTCTGCGGCTCTCGGTCTGGGAGCTGCCCTATCTCGATCCGGCCTCGCCGCTCTACGCGGAGGCCGAGGAGGCCGGCTATCTGGTCCGGACCACCGGCGGCGGGGTGGCGAAGCTCCGAGGCACGCCAACCCCCGACGGTCGGCACCGGGGTCTGATCGACTTCACCAACCCCGACGCGCGGTCCTGGTGGCAGACGATGCACCACGCGTTTCTCGACGACGGGGTTGCGGTGTTCAAAACCGACTTCGGCGAAGGTCTGCCGGACGACGCCGCGCTGGCCGACGGCACCCCGGCCCACCATGCGCACAACCTCTACCCGCTGAAGTACAACGGCGCGGTCAGCGACGGGATCGGTGCGCACCTGGACCGCAGCCCGCTGATCTGGGGGCGGTCCGGCTGGGCCGGGTCGCACCGCTACCCGGGGCAGTGGGGCGGCGACGCCGAGTCGACCGTGGCCGGGATGCAGGCGACCGTCCGCGGCGGTCTGTCGTACGCCGTCAGTGCACCGGGCTTCTGGAGCCACGACATCGGCGGCTTCTTCGGGCCGGAGCTCACCCCGGAGCTGTACGTCCGCTGGACCCAGTTCGGCGCCTTGTCGCCGCTGATGCGCGCCCACGGGCTCCGCCCCCGCGAGCCGTGGGCCTTCGGACAGGAGGCGCTGGGCATCGCTCGCGACTGGGTGCGGCTGCGCTACGCCCTGCTGCCGTATCTCTGGCAGACCGCCGTCGAGAGCGCCGCGAAGGGTTGGCCGGTGATGCGGCCCTTGGACTTCGCCGAACCGGGGGACCCGATCCTCCGCAGCATCGACGACGCCTTCCTGCTGGGCCGCGACCTGCTGGTCGTCCCGGTGTTCAGCGACAGCTCCGAGCCGGTCGAACGCACCTTCTACGTCCCGGCCGGGCAGTGGACCGACCTGGTCACCGGAGACCGCCACACCGGGCCCGGCTTCGCCACCCGCATCTGTGCCCTGGCCGAGATGCCGCTGCTGGTCCGCGACGGCACCGTGCTGCCCCGGCTCGACGTCACCCCCGAGCACCGCAACACCGACGACCTGCTAGCCCTTCCTTGGCGCTACCAGGTGTTCGGAACGGTCACCGAGCCCCGGACCTTCACGGGCTTCGACGGCCACGAGATCACCTGGGACCCGGAGACGGGTGCCTGATGGACCAGTTGCAGACGCTGGCGGGGATCGCCGAGCGGCGCGGCCTGGACACCGTGCTCATCCGTGAACCGGCCACCATCGCCTGGCTCCTCGGGTGCCGGTTCCACGTCCCGAACACCCTGGACGCCGCGTGCTTCGACGTGATTGTCTCCGGTCTGCGCGACGGGTCGCCGGTCGTCAGCGTCGTCTCGAACGCCATCGAGGCGCCCCGGCTCGTCGAAACCGAGTTCACCGGCGACGGCCCCCCGATCGATCAGCATCACGTCGTCTCGTGGTGGGGCGACCGCAGCGCCCACTTTCCGACGGGGCCGGGGGTCGGATCGGACCGGCCCTGGGGGCAGGCAACCAGCGTCGCGACGGACCTCGCGCTCGCGCGTCGGATCCTCAACCCGCGCCAGTGTGACCAGCTCGCGGAGGTGAGTGCCCAGGCGGCCGCCGCCACCGGTCGGGTCGCTCGTCGACTCAGTCCCGGCCTGTCGGAGTACGAGGTCGCCGGCCGGCTGTCCGCCGAGCTGTTGGCGGCCGAGCTGGAGCCGGTCGTGCTGATGGTCGCCGCGGACGGGCGCGACCGCCGGCACCGCCACCCCTTGCCCACCACCCGACGCGGCGAGGAGTCGTTCCTGCTGGTCTGCTGCGCCCGTCGGCACGGTCTGATCGCCAGCGTCACCCGGGCGGTGTTGTTCCCAGCCGCCCGTCATGACCAGGTCGAGCGGTCCGAGCGTTACGCGGCTCTGCTCCGGGTCGAGCGGGCCTACCTCGACGCGTCCCGGCCCGGTGCCCGGCTCGGCGACATCGTCAGTGCGGGCATTGCCGCGTACGCCGAGAACGGCTTTGCCGCCGATGAATGGACCCGGCACCACCAGGGCGGTCTGAGCGGCTGGCTACCGCGGGAGTTCCCCGCCCATCCAGGCAGCGACGACATCCTGGCCGAGGGCCAGGTTGTCGCCTGGAACCCGAGCGGCGACGGCGGCAAGGTCGAGGACACCAGCCTGGTCGCCGCCACAGGCGTACGCCCCCTCGGCACCGACCCGGACTGGCCGTCGGTGAAGGTCGGCGGTCGCCGTCGGCCCGGCCTGCTCTGGTCATGAACCCCGTTCCGCACCGTGCCACCACCCCTGAGGAGAACGCGTGATCACCGCACCCGACACCACCACTCGAGACGCCGCCACCGGTTGGACCGCCACCGACCTGATCAACGGGGTCCCGGGCGAGCTCGGCGCATCCATGGACGTCATCAACCCGGCGACCGGCCGGGTGTGCGGCCAGGTGAGCTATCCGGACGACGCACTGGCCCGGGAAGGCGCGACCCGCGCGGCCGACGCCGCGGCCGCGGCGCTGGCCGACTGGGGGAACGCCCCTGCCCGGGTGCGGTCTGACCTGCTGCTGGCGGCGGTCGATGTGCTGAGGGGCCGCGTGGACGAGATCGCGTATGTGTTGGCCATCGAGGCGGGCAAGCGGCTGCCGGAAGCGCTGGCCGAGGTGCGGTTCTCCAGTGAGTACCTGAAGTGGTTCGCCGAAGAGATCCGCCGGCCCCGGGGTGAGTTCTTCACCTCCGAGGACAACGGCCGGCGCCAGCTGAGCCTGCGCCGTCCGCTCGGGGTGGTGGCCTCCCTGACGCCGTGGAACTTTCCCGTCTCGATCCAGGCCCGCAAGGTCGCCCCGGCGTTGGCGGCGGGCTGCACGGTGGTGGCCCGGGTGTCGGAGAAGGCGCCGCTGGCGGTCACGATCTGGCTCAAGGCCCTGCACGATGCGGGCCTGCCCGACGGGGTGCTCAACCTGGTCCACGGGGACGCGCGTACGGTCACCGGCGCCCTTCTCGACCATCGGGGAGTCCGCGGCGTCTCCTTCACCGGCAGCACCGCCGTGGGATCAGCCATCATGGCCCAGGCGGCGTCGCGGATCGTCCGGCCGATGCTCGAGCTCGGCGGGAACGCCCCGATGATCGTGCACGACGACGCCGACCTCGACCACGCCCTGGCCCAGGCCGAGCTGGCCAAGCTGCGCAACACCGGCCAGTCCTGTGTGGGGGTGAACCGCTTCCTCGTGCACCGCTCGGTGGCCGCGGAGTTCAGTGCCCGGCTGGCCGCTCGCTTCGACGCGCTGTCCCTCGGTGACGGCACCAGCGACCCGGTGCCCGACGTCGGACCGGTGATCGACGCCGACCGCGTGTCGGCGGTGAACGGACTCGTCGCCGAGGCCATCGCCGCCGGAGGCCGCCGGCTGACCGCCGACCGTACGCTGCCCGCCGACGGCTGCTGGGTGGCGCCGACCCTGCTCGTCGACGTGCCCGACGACTGCCGGCTGGCGACCGAGGAGGTCTTCGGACCCGCGGCCGGGGTGTTCGTGTTCGATACCGACGCCGAGGCCCTGGAGCTGGCCAACCGGACCGAGATGGGCCTCGCCGCCTACGTGTTCACCACCGACCCCGCCCGCGCCTTCACCTTCGCCGAACAGCTCGAGGCCGGCATCGTCGGGATCAACGACGCCCTGCCCACGGTGTCCTTCACCCCGATGGGCGGCATCAAGCAGTCCGGCCTCGGCCGGGAGGGGGGCAGCGAGGGCCTGGCGGAGTTCCAGGAGGTCCACTATCTGGCCTGGCGCCCCTGATCATGAGCTGGCTTCTGCTCACCGCTCTGGGTGTGGCGATCCTGGTCGGGGCCGTCACCATGCGGGCCACCGGGATGGGCTTCGCCCTGGTCGCCTCACCCTTCCTGGTCCTGGCCCTCGGGCCCTTCCAGGGGATCCTGGTGGCCAACGTGTGCGGCAGCGCCTCGGCGTTGCTCAACCTGACCCAGGTGCACCGCGACATCGACTGGCGGCGCGCCCGGTGGGTCACCCCGGCCGGCGTGCTCGGTGCCATCCCGGGCGCGTACGCCGTCCGGATGCTGCCGGTGCCGGTGCTGACCATCGTGGTCAGCGCGATCGTGCTGGTCGGGTTGGCGCTCACCGTCGTGGGACGCGAGCTCGAACTGCCCGACTCGCCCGTGGTGGCCGGGGTCGCAGGGCTCGCCTCGGGGTTCATGAACGTCACCGCGGCGGTCGGTGGGCCGGGGCTGGTGATCTACGCGCTGGCCACCCGGTGGCAGCACCACCGGTTCGCCGCCACCGCTCAGGTCCACTTCGCAGTCCTAGGGGTGACCGCGCTGGCCCTGAAGGGGGCGGTGCCGTCGCTGGACGTCACCGGCTGGCTGGTGCTGGCCGCGGCCCTTGCGCTGGGCCTGCTCGGCGGAAACCTGCTGGCCAGGCGGATCGACGGCCCGAAGGCGATGCGGCTGGTCATCGGAATCGCCGGGGTCGGGGCTGTGCTGGCGCTCGTCCAAGGGTTGCGCTCCCTGTGACCACAGAACCGAAGGAGGAACGCCGATGACGACCGACAAGTCCCTGGTGGCGGCCCTGGATCAAGGCACGACGAGCACCCGCTGCATCCTTTTCGACCACGACGGACGTGAGGTGGCGCGCGCCCAGCTGGAGCACGCCCAGATCCTGCCCCGCCCGGGGTGGGTGGAGCATGATCCAGCCGAGATCTGGCGCAACAGCTGTGGGGTGATCCGGACCGCGTTGGACCGAGCCGGGATTCGCGGCGACGAGCTGGTCGGTCTGGGGATCGCCAACCAGCGCGAAACCACGCTGCTGTGGAACCGACACACCGGGGTCCCGTACGGGAACGCCATCGTCTGGCAGGACACCCGCACCGACCAGCTCACCGCCGCGTTGAGCGACGGGCCGGACGGCGAGACCATCCGTCGACTGGCCGGCATCCCCGCAGCGCCGTACTTCTCGGCCGGCAAAGCGGTGTGGATCATCCAGCAGGACCCGCAGGCCAGCCGGGACGTGGCCAGCGGGGACGCCATCTTCGGCACGATCGACACCTGGTTGCTGTGGAACCTGACCGGTGGACCGGATGGCGGAGTGCACCTCACCGACGTGACCAACGCCAGCCGCACCATGCTGATGAATCTGGAGACCCTCGACTGGGATCCGGCTCTGCTGGCCATCTTCGACCTGCCTATCGCCATGCTGCCGAGCATCGTCGCCTCGGCCCACCCAGACTGTTACGGCCGGACGCGCAACGACGGCCCGTTCGGCGCCGAGGTCCCCATCCTTGGCGCGCTCGGCGACCAGCAGGCCGCCATGGTGGGACAGGTGTGCCTGGAGGCAGGCGAGGCCAAGAACACCTACGGCACGGGAAACTTCCTGTTGCTCAACACCGGCGCTGAGCTGGTCCGTTCCGGGTGCGGACTCCTCAGCACCGTCTGCTATCAGTTCGGCGACCAGCCCCCGGTCTATGCCCTCGAGGGCTCTGTTGCCGTCACCGGCTCAGCCATCCAGTGGCTGCGCGACCAGCTCGGTCTGCTCAGCGATGCGTCGGAGTCGGAGTCCCTGGCCGCCTCGGTGCCCGACTGCGGCGACGTCTATCTCGTGCCGGCCTTCTCCGGACTTTTCGCCCCCCGCTGGCGCTCGGACGCCCGGGGCGCCATCGTCGGGCTCACCCGCTTCGCCAGCAAGGCCCATCTCGCCCGGGCGGCTCTGGAAGCGATCTGCTACCAGAGCCGCGAGGTCGTCGACGCGATGATCGAAGACTCAGGTCTGGATCTCGACGTGCTCAAGGTCGACGGGGGAGTCACGGTCAACGCTCTGTGCATGCAGATCCAGGCCGATGTCTTGGGCGTCGAGGTCAGCTTGCCCGAGGTGGCGGAAACCACGGCGTTGGGTGCCGCGTACGCCGCCGGACTGGCCGCAGGCTTCTGGAGCGGGACGGATGAGCTCCGGCAGAACTGGCACGAAGCACGCCGTTGGCGCCCCGCCGTCGACGCCGTCCAGCGCGAACGCGGCTACCTCCGTTGGCAGCAGGCTGTCGAACGCACCCTGGGCTGGGTCGACGTCCGCGCCCCGAACTGACCGCAACCCGCAAACCCGGCAACACCCGCAAACCCGCACCCGAGCGAAGGACACGACATGACGATGACTCTCAGCCCCGAGACGCGGGCGGACGCGCTGCAGGACCTGCAGGCGGAAGAACTCGATGTGTTGATCATCGGGGCTGGCGTGACCGGGGCGGGCTGCGCGTTGGACGCCGTCACCCGCGGTTTACGAGTCGGGCTGGTCGAGGCGCGGGACTACGCCTCCGGGACCTCCAGCCGCTCGACCAAGTTGTTTCATGGGGGTTTACGCTATCTGGAGCAGCTCGACTTCGGTCTGGTGTTCGAGGCGCTCAAGGAGCGCAAGCTGGCTCTGCAAACGCTCTGCCCGCACCTGGCCAAGCCGGTGAAGTTCATCTACCCGTTGCAGCGACGCGGCATCGACCGCATCTACGCAGGGCTCGGCATCGGCGTCTACGACGTGATGGGGGCCGGACGCGGCGTGCCGCAGCACTTTCGGCACCTGTCCCGCAGGAAGACCCTGGAACTCTTCCCATCGGCGGAGCGGACCGCCCTCACCGGCGGGATCACCTTCTACGAAGGACAGGTCGACGACGCCCGGCACACCATGATGATCGCCCGGACCGCGGCTCGGTTCGGCGCCCTGGTCGCCACCTCCACCCGGGTCACGGGTTTCCTGCGCGAACAGGACCGAGTGGTCGGTGTGACGGTCCGCGAGCTCGAAACCGGTACGGAGTTCTCGATCCGCGCCAAGCAGGTGATCAACGCAGCCGGGGTCTGGATGGACGAGATCCAGGAGATGGTGGGCGGGCGGGGGCAGTTCCGGGTTCGGGCGTCGAAGGGTGTGCACCTCCTGGTGCCCCGAAACCGGATCAACGCCGCCGCCGGTCTGATCACCCGGACCGAGAAGAGCCTGCTGTTCGTCATCCCGTGGGGAAGCCACTGGATCATCGGCACCACCGATACCGAATGGGACCTCGATCTGGCCCACCCGGCGGCCAGCCAGGCCGATATCGACTACCTCCTCGACCAGGCCAACTCCCTGCTGGCCGACAAGCTCACCAGGCAGGACGTGGTGGGCGTCTACGCCGGTCTCCGGCCGCTGCTCGCTGGCGAGTCCGACTCCACCAGCAAGCTGTCCCGTGAGCACGCGGTGGCCTCACCCGTACCCGGGCTGGTGATGGTGGCGGGCGGCAAGTACACGACCTACCGGGTGATGGCCAAGGATGCGGTGGACGCCGCCGTGCGCGGGTTCGACCGGTCCGTACCGCCGTGTCGCACCGAAGACGTCCCGATCGTCGGCGCCGACGGCTATCTCGGGTTCTGGAACGCCCGGTGCCAGCTGGCTGGGCAGTGGGGCCTGCGGGTCGGCCAGGTCGAGCACCTGCTGAACCGCTATGGCTCGCTGGTCGAAGAGCTGATCGAGCTGATCCGCGAACAACCGGAGCTTGGTGAGCCGCTCGATTCGGCACCGGAGTATCTGAAGGTCGAGGCGGTGTATGCCGCCTCGCATGAAGGGGCCCTGCACCTGGACGACATCCTGGCCCGCCGCACCCGGATCTCCATCGAGACCTGGGATCGGGGCGTTGCCGCCGCCGCGGAGGTCGCTCAGCTGGTGGCGCCGATACTCGGTTGGGATGCCGCGGCGATCACCCGCGAGATCGAGCACTATCGCCTTCGGGTCGAAGCCGAACGGGAGTCGCAGCACCAGCCCGATGACCTCTCCGCCGACGCGGCCCGGCTCGGCGCCGCCGACGTACGGGCGTTGCTCAGCGGCCGTTGAGCCTGCGTCGGTGGTGCGGGCCGGTTCCGCCGGGTGTCCAGTTCAGGGCACTGGCTCGTTCCATGAACTCGTCGCTCGAGATGTCACCTCGGGCGAAACGCTCGGCCAGGATCTCCTTGGCCGCCGTTTCCGGTGAGCTCTGCCGGCTCGCCAACCACGCCGAGGGACTGAAGCCGGTGCGCCGCAGGTGCAGGGCCGCCGCTGTGAGGACGGCCAGCAGAGCGATGAACATGACGATGCCTACGAGGGAGTCGAGAGCGAAGGGACCTTCGCCCATCTGGTCGAGGCCTTCTAGCGGGACCAGCAGTGGGATGCTCATGACCAGGACGCTACGGTCGGTCCGCTGAGGGCAGGCTGAGCAGACCCGGGCTCAGGTGGCGCTGAGCGCGCCGGTTGCCAGAGCGATGCTCAACGCGACCGCCAGCAGCAGGCGATAGCCGATGAAGACGGTGATGCTGTGCCGGGCGACGAAGCGGAGCAGCCAGGCGATCGAGGCGTACGCGACGACGAAGCTGACTGCGGTGGCGACGATGGTCGGCACCCAGCCGACGCTGGCGGAGATGTCGGAGGCGGCACTCAGCCCCTCGTACGCGCCGGCGGCCACCAGGGCGGGAATGGAGAGGAAGAAGGCCAGCCGGGTTGCCGTGACCCGGTCGAGACCGCGGAACAGGCCGGCACTGATGGTGGCCCCGGACCGGGAGACACCGGGGATCAGGGCGAGGCACTGGACCAGTCCGATGACCACCGTGTCGGTCAGGTTCAGGCTGGACTCGCCCCGGTCCTTGGCACCGACGCGTTCGGCGAGGAACATGAACAGGCTCCATCCGACGAGCCCCGCGACGACCACCCACAGGTTCCGCAGCGAACCCGAGATCAGATGCCGGGCCAGGAAGCCGACGACGCCGATCGGGATGGACCCGAGAATGACGTACCAGGCCAGCCGGTATTCCAGCCGCTGCCGCTCAGCCGGTGTGCGCAAGCCACGGAACCAGGCCGAGGCCAGCGCGCTGATGTCACGGCGGAAGTAGAGCAGCACCGCCACGATCGCCCCCACCTGGATCAGTGCCGTGAACGCGGTGACGCCGGGGTCGTCGAGCCGGAGCCCGAGCAGCTTCTCGACGATGGTCAGGTGGCCGGTGCTGGACACGGGCAGGAACTCGGTGAGCCCTTCCACGATGCCGAGCAGCAGAGCTTGGAGAAGGTTCACGGGGTCAGGTCCTTGCTGGGCGTGGGATGGTCGGGGTCTTCGGCGCGCACGGGGTCTTCGGCGTTAACGCGGTCCTCGGCATGCACGGAGTCTGAGCGGTGGTGTCGGCGGCGGAGCAGCCAGACGATGACGGCGAGCACGGCGACTGCGCCGAGGACCACTCCGCCGCCCAGGTTGAGCTGCTGCTCCACCTGGCGATACCCCGCCCCCGCGAGGTAGCCGAGCAGGGACACCGCAACGGCCCAGACGACTCCACCGGCGGCGTTGGCCAGGGTGAAGGTGCGGGTCGACAGCCCGCTCATGCCGGCGACCCCGGGGACCAGGGCCCGCAGTGAGGCCGTCCAGCGACCGATGACTACGGCGAGCGCGCCGCGCCGCCGGACCAGGGTGAGGACGCGCTCGTGCTGGTCACGGTGCCGCATCCATCTGGGCATCCGTTCGAGCAGCGCGGGGCCGTAACGCCGTCCGACGTGGAAGCCGATCTGGTCTCCGACGACGGCGCCGGCCGCAGCGCACACCATCACGGCCCATAGCGGCAGCACGCCGGCGTGGGCCAGCACCCCCGCCGCGATCACCGCGGTCTCGCCGGGGATGACGAGACCGACGAACAGTGAGGCCTCGGCCGCAGGAAGCAGGAAGGCGGCCAGCAGGATCAGCGCCGGCGGCAGCGTCAACAGGGCGGACATCAGCAGGTCGACGAGGTGGGACATCAGCACCGCCCGGATCTGGTCATGCCGGCTCGGATGCGGGCCGGTCGCTGTCCAGGCGGTAACCGAGCCCACGGAGCGTATTGAGGGTCTGCAGACCGAACGGCGCGTCGATCTTCTTCCTCAGATAGCCGATGTAGACCTCGATCACGTTGTCGCCTCCCTGGTAGGCGGAATCCCAGACGCTGTCCAGGATCTTCGCCTTGGTGACCACGTCGCCGGCGTGACGCATCAGGAAGAGCAGCAGCCCGTATTCCCGCGCGGTCAGCTTGAGCTCATGTTCGCCACGGTGGACGGTCTTGCGGGACAGGTCGAGGACCAGCGACCCCACGGTGATCTTGGCGGGACGCTCGGGAGCGCCGCGCCGGATCAGCGCCCGCAGATGCGCGACCAGCACCATCAGGCTGAAAGGCTTCGTCAGGTAGTCGTCCGCACCCAGATCGAAGGCATCCGTCTGGTCGTACTCGCCGTCCTTGGCCGTCAGCATCAGGATCGGCGTCCAGTTCTTGCGCTCCCGCAACTCCTCGAGCAGCTTGTAACCGTTCTTCCCCGGCAGCAGGATGTCGAGGATGATGACGTCGTAGTGGTACTCGCTGGCCGCCCACAGACCTGCGGTGCCGTCGTGGATCACGTCCACCACGAAGTCCTGCAGAGTCAGCCCTTGACGGATCGACTCAGCCAGCCTCTTCTCGTCCTCCACGAGCAGTACTCGCATCTCCGCCTCCGTGTCGACGACCAGGGGCCGCCTGAGTGCTGCCGACGTTGATCTCGTCTGTGTCGGTCGCCATGCTTGCCCAGTCAGGCTGAGTTGAGGCTGAGTGGACCGACCTCGGCCGACGACTCGTCGCGCCGGGGCAGCACGACCTCGAACCGGCACCAGCCGGTCGGGCTCTCGGTCGCCCGGATGGTGCCGCCGTGGGCGCGCACGATCTCGGCACTGATGGCCAGTCCGAGTCCGCTGCCACCGGAGTCGCGGGACCGGCTGTCGTCGAGTCGTACGAAGCGTTCGAAGACCCGCTCGAGCATCGCATCCTCGATCGCGTCCCCGTCGTTGTCGACCCGCAGGATGACGGCGGTGTCGTCGGCGGTCAGCGAGACCTCGATGGTGCTGAGGGCGTGCCGGTCGGCGTTCTCTAACAGGTTTCGGATGACCTGCGCGAGCCGTCGTGGGTCGCCGAGCACCCGGACCGGTGGGGCGGTCGACCACACCTGGTGTGAGGACCGGTTGCGGAGCTGCTGAGTCTCGGTCTCCACCACGTCGTCGAGGTCGACGTCCACGGCGAGAAGGTCGAGGTCGTGGGAATCGGCCTTGGCCAGGGTCATCAGGTTCTCGACGAGGAAGCGCATCCGGTTCGACTCGACCAGGACCGTCTCCACACGCTGCTCCCACAGCGCCCCGCTCGGGTCGGCGACCGACACCTCGGCGGCGGTGATGACCGTGGCCAGCGGGCTGCGCAGCTCATGGCTGGCGTCGGAGACGAATGATCGCTGGGCACGGTCGGAGGCCTCGAGCCGGTCGAGCATGACGTTCATGGTGGTGGCGAGGGCGGCGATCGCGTCCTTGGTGGGGGGTACGGCCACCCGATCCGCCAACCGGTGGGCGTCGATCTGGGACACCTGTCCGCGGATGACCTCGACCGGCTGCAGTGCTCGGCCGACCAGGATCCAGCTGGCGACGCCGACCACGATGAGCAGCACCGGTGTCGCGCCGAGCAGGAACAGCGCTACCGTACGGACGGTCTCCGCCTCGACCTCCAAGAGTGCCGCCACCTGGACCACGTAGGTCCCGGACTTGAGCGGGAACCCTTGGGCGACGACGACGAAGTCCTCGCTCGAGCCGATGTCACTGATGTCGGTGTGGGTGGTCGCCGTCGATCCCACCGCGGGACTCAACCGAGCGAGCGGGCGGGTCCCGAGGCCAGGGCGCGATGCCGCCAGCACGGTGCCGTCGGGGGCAATGATCTGCAGCAGGTGAATGGGTCGGCTGTCTCCTTCGACGGCGATGACGGCGTCCTCGAGCCCGGACTGGGTGGCCAGGTTCGCTATCTCGCCGGCGCGACTGGCCGCCGAGTTGGTGGCGTTCGAGGTCAGCGCGGACTGCAGCGTCAGCACGAGCAGGGCCCCGCCGCCGAGCAGCGCGAGAAAGACTGCCGCGACCGCGATCAACACCGAGCTCTTGCGTACTCCCCAGCCGAACAACAGCGACTGGGCCCTCGCTGTGCCCCGCGGCAGAAACGTCATCTGAGGAGATGGTCGGGTCGAATCCGATGATCCAGGACGCTGTGGTGACTCGGGACGGTCTGGTCGGTCGTGACGGATGCCTCCACACCGTCCTGCGGGGCGAGTCTGCGGGTGGTGAAGTAGGAGGCCGCGATGATGCCGACGGCCAGCAGCCAACCGGCCAGCACGTCCGTCGCCCAGTGATAGCCGAGATAGATCCGGCTCAGACCGATCAACAACGCGAGCGCGACTGCCGCACCGATCGCGAGGCGACGCCAGACAGGACGCAGGCCCGCGGTCAGCAGCAGCGCCGCCAGCACGTACAGCAGAGTTCCGTCGGTGGTGTGACCGGACGGGAACGAGTAGTCAGCCGCCGGGCTCCCCAGCAGGGTGGCCGCGTCCGGCCGGGGGCGACCCACGGCGATCTTGAGCAACGTGACGAGACCCGCGGTGGCCGCGACGGAACTGGCCAGGATCGCGGGCGCCCACAGCTGGCGGGTCCGGATCCACAGGCCCACGACCGCAACCGCGGCCAGGGTGACCACGGCGGGGAAGGACCCGAGAGCCGTCACGAGTCTGGCCAGGACGGTCAGCGCTGCTCCTCGGGCCTGTCCGGCGCGGGAAGCGACCATCGAGTCGAAGGTGTCGACCCCACTGCTGAGGCTCACCGTGACCAGAATGGTCACGAACCCGACGAAGGCCAGTGTGGCGAGGGTGAGCAAGCCGGGGTCGGGGACCCTGGGCTGGTCGTGATCTCGGAGATCGGACACGGTGACCTCCTGGAATGCCGGGTCTGGGAAGGCTTGGGTTGTCTGGGAAGGTTTGGGTTGTCTGGAAAGGCTTGGCGTTCATGCTCGCCGGGTGCCACTGAGAGTGGCCTGTGAGCCGGGCGGTCCCGAAGATCTGGAGGCCGGTGCGCCGGACGGTGACGTGGGACGCGTTCCACTTATGTGTTTCACAGCTATGTCTTCCTAGCGTTCCGGTCATGACGACTCGAGCCGAACCGGTCCTTGCGGGGACAACTGCGCGAACGATGTTGAACAAGGTGCCCCAGATCACGGTGTTCTTCTGGGTCATCAAGGTGTTGGCGACCACCGTGGGCGAGACGGCGGCGGACTTCCTGAACGCCACCCTCGGCCTGGGGCTCGGTGGGACCAGTGCGGTGATGGGGGTGCTGCTCGCTGCGGCCCTGGTGTGGCAGTTCAGGACCCGTCGCTACGTGCCGGGGATCTACTGGGTGACGGTGGTGCTGATCAGTGTGGTGGGCACGCTCATCACGGACAGCCTGATCAATGTGGTCGGCGTAACGCTGCCCGTCACGACCGCGGTCTTCGCGGTGGCGCTCGCGATCACCTTCGCCGTCTGGTACGCCAGCGAGCGCACCCTGTCGATCCACTCCATCGTGACCACCCGGCGTGAGGGCTTCTACTGGCTGGCCATCCTCTTCACCTTCGCCCTGGGCACCGCCGCCGGGGACCTGATCGCCGAGCAGCTCGCTGTCGGCTACCCGCTGGCCGTGCTCCTGTTCGCGGGGGCGATCGCCGTGGTCGGGTTGGCCTACCGGTTCGGGGCCAACGCAGTGGCCACATTCTGGATCGCGTACATCCTCACCCGTCCTCTCGGTGCGTCGCTCGGCGACCTGCTGTCGCAGGACCAGGTCGACGGCGGTCTCGGTCTGGGCACGGTGATCACCAGCATCATCTTCTTGGCGGTGATCGCGATCCTGGTGACCTTCTTGACCCGGACCCGCCGCGACGCCCTCGACGTCCCGACCAACCAGGTCTGAAACTGCCGGCCCCTCATCGCACCAGCACGTCCTCGCGTTCACCGGCCGCTGACCCCTCACCGGGGGTCAGCGGCCTCAACCGGCTGAGGTGCTGGTAACAGCAGGGTGAACCTGGTCGGGCCTCCGTCTCCAGCGAGCACCAGCCGTCCCCCCTGGGACCGCGCCAGCTCCTGCGCCAGGGACAGGCCGAGACGCCGAGACCCGCCGCCTTGGACCGGCGGGCTCAGTCGGACGCCCGCCGGGCTGCCCTCGTCGAGCACATCGATGGCGACCGTGCCGTCGATGTCGCGGGCTCGCAGGGTGACGGTGCCGTGCCCGTGCTGATAGGCGTTGTCCACCAGCACGTCGAGGATCTGGCGAACGGCTGCTGCGGACCCGATGGGCATGGGCGGCCGAGGATGCTGGACCGTCATCTCCAGCGGTCGGTCCGCGGCCGCCAGCAGACCGTGCCAACGGCTGCGTACGTCGTCGAAGAGGACATCGATGTCCAGTGGTTCGAGGTGACCGAAGTCGGCGCGAGCAATCTCGAGCACATCGTCGATGGTGCGTTCCAGCTCGTCGGTGGTGGCCACCGCCGCCCGGAGCGCCGGCTCCCAACCGTCTCGTCGACCGGCCAGCCCCGTCTCGAGCTGAAGTCGCAGCGCCGTCAATGGCGTGCGCAGCTGGTGTGACGCGTTGGCCGAGAAGGCGCGTTCGCGCGCCATCATCTGGGCGAGCCTGCCGGCGGTGATGTTCAGGGCTACGGCTGCTCGGTCCACGTCAGGGATGTCGCTACGTCCGGCGGGGGTGTCGAAGTTCCCCGAGCCCAGCTCCGTACAGGCCAGCGTCAGGTCCGTGAGTGGGCGAATGAGACGGCGGCTCCGCAGGGTGGCCCACAGCCCGGCGCACCCGATGGCGAACGAAGCCAGCACCGCCAGGCCCGCCCACGCCGAGAGCACCCTTCCCTGCGCCCCAGCGCGAGGTGAAGCCGCCCGGACGACGGCGATCACGTTCTCACCGGACGTCACGGCCACGGCCGCCATCAGTTCCGAACTGCTGCTGCCGGTGGTGGCTGTCCCGTGCAGAGCCTCGCCCAGGACGTCGTCGAGCCGACTCGGACCGGCGCCGGCGATGCGGGCTCCGTCCAGTCGATAGACGGCGATGGCAACCCCAGGCTCGGTCCCGGGCAGCTCGATCGGGTCGGTCTGGAATCCCGGGCTCACCGTCACCGCGGCCCGCATCGCGGACTTCTCGAGTGCTCGCTGCTCGTCGCTGATGATCGACGACCGCACCGTGACCGCCAACGGGATGGCGAACAGGGCCACCGCGACCACGACGGCCGTGAGCACCATCGTCTGGATCCTTCGCCGCATCACCGCACCTCACCTAGGGAGGCCTTGATTGTCACCCGGTTTGGCTGGGCCCGAGCCAAGAGAAAGCTGCTCTAGCGCAACCATGAGTCTCGGTCTGCGCTGGACCCCGGGGGCGGGTAGTCTCGGCAGCCATCGATAGGGGAGCTGCATGAGTGACCGAACCGTTCGACGCCGTGCTGCCTGGTGCTCGCTCGCTGTAGCGACCACCTCGTTGGTCGCCAGTTGCTCTGGCTCCGACGGCGGCCCTTCCCCGGTGGAGACGACCGCTGCGTCGAGCCCCGGACCGTCCTCCAGCACCTCGGCCGGACCGAGTGTGACGCCGAGCCCCACCTCGAGCGATACCCCGCTGGGCTCGGATCCATCGGTCACCGGCGCACCGGAGCAGGCTCTGGCCAGCCGTGAGTTCACCGTCACCGGCACCTACAGCCGAACCCGAGTACGCATGCGCTTCGGTATCACGGAGCTCAAGCGCCGGGGCGACCTGCTGGATCTCACCGCCAAGCTCACGAACGTCGAGCAGGACGGCAGCCGTGACCTGCAGTGGCAGGTGTCCGACCGGCTCCAAGGTCCGTACCGCAAGGACCTCACCAGTGTCGGAGGTTCGTTTTCGGGGGCTGTGCTGACGGACGTGGCTGGTAAGAAGCGTTACCTGGTGGCGGCAGACAGCGGCAACGAGTGCGTGTGCACCGTGCAGCTGTCCTCGACCTTCGTCGGCGCCGGACAGAGTGTCGAGCTCAGCGCGACGTACGCCGCCCCGCCGGCCTCCACGACCAAGCTTGACGTGGCGGTCACCTCGCTCGGGACCTTCCGTGACCTCCCCGTCAGCTAGGGCCGTGACCCAGCGCCAGACCGCCGGCGCCGCCCTGCTCGGGTTAGCGGTGTTCACCCTTGCCCCGTCCGCACTCGTCTGGGCGTACGAGACGCCGAGCCCGCCGGCCACGGCCACTCCAAGCCCGAACCCCACCACCACAGTGGGTGCCACGGCGACCACGCTGACTGGGCTCAGCGCGCCGGTACGCGACATTGTCAGCGGGCCGGTACGCGACATCATCACCACGGTCGAGTCCATCGACGGGACCGAAACCCAGAAGGACAGCACGACCGCGCGCACCCTGATCCTGGACAGCAAGGTCCTCTTCCCCGAGGACCGGGCGACGCTCTCGGCGGCCGCCCGCAGCCGGCTGCAGTCGGTGGCTCGTCAGATCAGGGAGAGCTCAGCGACCGGCACGGTCAGGGTCGACGGCTACACCGACGACCAGGGTTCGGCTCAGCACGGCCTGGTGCTCTCCCGGCAGCGAGCCGACGCGGTCCGAGGTGTCCTCACACCGCTCCTGGCCAGCAGCCAGGTCCGCATCGTCACGCGGGGGCTTGGCGAGGCGGACCCGAGGGTCCCCAACGCCGACAAGGCCGGCCGCCCGATCCCAGCCAACCAGGCCAAGAACCGTCGCGTCGAGATCACCTTCGTCCCCGGCCGCTGAGGTCAGGCAATTCCAGGTGGATGTTCACCGGGAGGCGGCAGCAGTTTCGGGAAGGGACGGAGGCTGTAAAGCTTTGCCCTCCTCTTGCCTTCGTCTTGCTCAACGCTCATCAGGCGCGGCCTAGCGTCAGTTTGGTAGCGGTGTCACACGGGTGGCCGCGCCGAAGAGCAGGAGAAGACCATGGACAGCAGGCAGCTGCAACACCGGCTAGCCCACACCTGCGGTGGGCCGGTGCTCATCGTCGCGCTATCCCTGGCGGGGTGCGGTGGCGGCTCCACCGCGGTAGGGCCGACGACTCCGCCGAGCTCGGCGACGTCGCAGCCGAGCGCCCCTGGAGCCGCGCCCCCGAGCAACCCGGTCTCGAGCGTGCCCACCCCCACCCCCGCTCCGGCCACTGAGGTCAACCCTCCCGGAGACATCCCTGACAGCCAGGTCTTCGTCGACTACACCCCGCCGGGAAGCCGGTTCCGGGTCAAGGTCCCGGAGGGGTGGTCCCGGTCCAGCGTGGGCACGGTGGTCACCTTCTCGGACAAGCTCAACAGCGTCAGCATCCAGCTGGTGCCGGCGTCAGCCCCGCCAACTGTTGCCACCGCCACGAGCACCGAGGTGCCCGCGTTGGCCAGGTCGGTCAGCAAGTTCACCGCCGGTGAGGTCTCCGACGCCCGGCGCAAGGGTGGTCCCTGCATCCGGATCACCTACCAACAGGACTCCGCCGCCGACCAGGTGACGGGCAAGGTGGTTCGCGACGCTGTCGAACGGTACGAGTTCTACCGAGCAGGTACGGAAGCCGTCCTCACCCTCACCGGCCCGGTGACGGCGGACAATGTCGATCCTTGGCGGATCGTCAGCGACTCAGCCGGCTGGGCATGATGTCCAGCTCGCTCGAGGCCGACGAGCTCTATCGCTTCTTCAGGACGGGGGACGAGGAGACCGCCGCCTTGCGCGGGGTGTCTCTGCACGTCGCGCCGGGGGAGGTCGTCGTCGTCGTCGGACCCTCGGGATCGGGGAAGTCGACCCTCCTGAACTGCTTGGCCGGGCTCGACAACCCGTCCGGAGGCACCGTACGGGTCGAGGGACAACGGATCAGCCACCAACCCGAGGGTGTTCGTGCCCGGCTGCGCGCAGACCACATCGGGATGATGTTCCAGTCGGCGAGCCTGATCCAGCACCTGAGCGTCGCCGCGAACGTGCAGCTGAGCCAGTCGCTGTCCCGGAGATCGGGCCACATCGCCGTCGGGGAGTTGTTGGCCTCCCTCGGCATGTCCGACCGGCTGAAGGCGTACCCCGCGGAGCTGTCGGGCGGCGAAGCGGCTCGCGCTGCGCTGGCTGTCGCCCTGGCCAACGACCCGCTCGTGCTGCTCGCCGACGAACCGACCGGGGAGCTGGACGGTGCTTCGGAGGACCGGCTGCTGGCGCTGCTCACGCGTCGAGCGGGCGAAGGCAAGGCGGTTCTGGTGGCTAGCCACAGCCCGGCGGTGCGCCACATCGCGGACCGGGTGGTCACCCTCGCGGATGGGCTGGTCGTGGGATGACCCTCGTCTCCTGCCGCGCCGTGTCGCGGACGTTCGGTAAAGGTGAGCGTGCTGTCGTCGCCGTGCACGGGGCCACCTGCGATGTGGACCCACCATCCCGAGTCGCCGTCATGGGGCCGTCGGGGTCCGGAAAATCCACCCTCCTGCACATCCTCGCCGGACTGGACACCCCCACGTCGGGGGAGGTCAGCTGGCCTGCTCTGACCACCGACCCGACCCGGTTGAGAGCCATGGTCGGCGTGGTCTTCCAAGGAGCCAGTCTGATGCCGCCGTTGACCGCCCTCGAGAACGTCACCTACCCCCTCCTCCTGAAAGGCGTCCCGGTGAGTGAAGCTGTGGCCCAGGGCCTGACCGATCTGTCCAGCCTCGGACTCGAGGACCTGGCCGACAAGCTGCCGGAAGAGCTGTCCGGTGGACAGGCCCAGCGCGTGGCCGTCGCGAGGGTCCTGGCCATGCGTCCGTCGCTGATCGTGGCGGACGAACCGACCGGTCAGCTGGACTCGAGCGCCGCGCACCGCGTGATGGAACTGCTGGTGGCCGCGGCGGACGCGCTGGGCGCCGGCCTGGTGGTGTCGACGCACGATCCGGAAGTGGCGGCGCATCTCGACCAGAGGTGGTTCATGCACGCGGGACGACTCGAGGTCACCGACCCCGCCCAGCGTGCCGGAGTCGTCCGATGATGACCGTGTGGTTGCGTGGACTTCTGCTCCGACGCTTCGGCCGGCTCGCCGCCGCGGCGTTCGGGATCGGTGTCGCGGTGGCCCTGCTGGCGTCACTGGGCACCTTCTTCGCCGCGTCGCAGGCCACGATGACGCAACGCTCGGCTCAGACCGTCGCCGTCGACTGGCAGGTGGCGGTGCAGTCTCGCGGTGAGGTGGCGCGAGTCCTGGAGTCGGTGCGGACCGCCGCGGGCACCACCGCCGCGCTGCCGGTGGGCTTCGCCGACAGCTCCGGGCTGCGGGCCACGACCGGCGGCACGACTCAGGTCACGGGCGGCGCGAAGGTGCTGGGGCTGCCGCCGACGTACGCCTCGGTCTTCCCGGCCGCGATCCGGACCCTCGCTGGGTCGGGATCCGGCGTGCTGGTCGCTCAGCAGACCGCGGCCAACCTGCATGTGGGACCCGGTGACACGGTCGAGATCGGTCGCGCGGGACTCCCGGCGTACCGCGTACGGATCGCTGGAGTGGTGGACCTACCTCAGATCGACTCGTTGTTCCAGAAGGTGGGCGCCCCGGCCCAGAGCCAGCCGGCAGCTCCGCCCGACAACGTCGTCCTGCTACCGCAGGATGCGTTCAGCACCGCCTTCGCCCCCCTGGCCAAATCCCGACCTGACCTGGTCCAGACCCAGATCCACGCGTCCCGCGACCGTCACCTGGCGGCCTCACCGGCCCTGGCTTTCGCCCAGACGATCACCGCAGCCAACAACCTGGAAGCGGTGACCGCCGGCGCAGGGGTGGTGGGCGACAACCTGGGTGCGGCACTCGGGGCCGCTCGCGGCGATGCGCTCTACTCGCAGATCCTCTTCCTCTTCCTGGGCGCACCCGGAGCACTGCTGGCTGTCGCCCTCTCGGCCGCCGTGACGGCGACCGGCTCCGTCCGCCGCCGGGGCGAACAGTCCCTGCTGAGGGCCCGTGGCGCCACCCGCGCCCAGCTGCTCCGTCTCGTCATGCTCGAGGCGGCGGTGGTCGGCGTCCTCGGCGGGGTGCTGGGACTCGCTGCTGCGGGCGTGACCGGCTGGCTGAGCGCCGGGTCGATCCGGTTCGGGGCCACGCCGGCCGCTGCGGCCGGATGGGCCGGTGCCGCCTTCGGTCTGGGGATCGTAGCCGCCCTTGCCGTGGTGATCCTGCCGGCCCGGCGTGATCTCCGCGATGCGAGCGTGGCTGAGGGGTTCGCCGGAGTGGGACGGCAGCGGAGGCCGATCTGGATGCGGTTCGGCGTCGACTGGCTGTTGATCGCTGCGTCGTTGGCGGTGTTCTACTCCACCAGCCGGTCCAAGTACACGCTGGTGCTGGCTCCCGAGGGCGTACCGACGATCAGCGTCGACTACTGGGCCTTCCTCGGCCCGGCGCTGCTCTGGGTCGGCGCTGCCCTGCTGGTGTGGCGCGTCTGTGACACGATCCTGGACCGAGGGAGACCCTTCGTGTCCTGGGCTCTGCGGCCACTGGTGGGGAACCTCAACACTGTGGTCGCCTCGGCCATGTTCCGCCAACGCCGGGTGATCGTACGCTCCGCCGTCCTGGTGGGGCTGGCCCTGTCGTTCGCCGTCTCCACCGCCACCTTCAACTCGACCTATCGGCAGCAGGCCGAGGTGGATGCGCAGCTGACCAACGGCGCCGATGTGACGGTGACCGAGTCACCAGGCAGTCGCGTCACCCCCGCGGCCGGTGCTTCTCTCGCCCAGGTGCCCGGCGTGGTTGCGGTGCAGCCGCTGCAGCACCGCTTTGCCTACGTGGGCGCGGACCTGCAGGACCTGTTCGGCATCGACGCCACTCACATCTCGTCGGCCACGACCCTTCAGGACCCCTATTTCCAAGGGGGGACGACCACCGAGATCCTGGCCCGCCTCGCCGGTAGCCCGGATGCCATCCTGGTCAGCGCAGAAACGGTGAAGGACTTCCAGCTCAGCCCAGGAGATCACCTCCGGCTCCGTCTGCAGGACACCCGGACCCACCAGTACCGCCAGGTGACGTTCTCCTACGTCGGGATCACCAACGAGTTCCCCACGGCTCCCAAGGACAGCTTCCTGGTGGCCAACGCCGCCTATGTCGCGCAGCAGACCGGGAACGCCGACGTCGGTTCCTTCCTGGTCAGCACCGGCGGGCACAACACCGCCCAGGTCGCAGCCAATGTCCAGGAGGTCGTCGGTACGTCGGCGAAGGTGAGCACGATCAACGACTCGAGAGCACAGGTCGGGTCGAGCCTCAGCTCGGTCGACCTGTCCGGCCTCAGCCGGTTCGAGCTGGTCTTCGCCCTCGTCATCGCTGCGGCTGCTGGAGGTCTGGTCTCGGCCCTCGGGCTCACCGAACGCCGCCGGACCCTGGCCGTCGCGGCCGCTCTGGGCGCTGACCACAAGCAGCTGCGCAGCTTCAGTCTCGGCGAGTCGGTCTTCGTGATCCTGGCGGGAGTCGTGACCGGGGTCGTGGTGGGCGGGGCGCTGTCGTTGATGCTCGTCAAAGTCCTCACCGGCGTCTTCGATCCGCCACCCGCGCAGCTGGCGATTCCGTGGGGGTATCTGGTCGGGCTCGGTCTGGCGACGTCCGCGGCGGTGGTCGCCGCCGCCTTGCTCACGTCGGCGCAGGCTCGCAAACACGCCAGCCAGCATGTCCGAGAGCTGTGACTGGTGCTTCGGTCCGGCGCTTACGCTGACCCTGTGGGTGCGCTGCTGATCGTCGAGGATGACGAGAAGATCGGCTCGCTGCTGCAGTCGGCGCTGCAGGCGAACGGTCACACCGTACGGTGGCAGCGCACCGGCGCCAGTGCTGTCGCGGATGCGGATCGTCCGTTCGATCTCGTGCTCCTCGACCTCGGGCTGCCGGACATGGACGGGATGGAGCTCTGCCGAGAGCTCAAGCAGCAGCAACCTGGGTGCGTGGTCGTGATTCTGAGTGCGCGCCGAGACGAGATGGACGTCATCAGCGGGCTGGAGTCAGGGGCCGACGACTATCTGGTGAAGCCCTTTCGTCTCACCGAGCTGCTGGCGCGGGTTCGGGCGCACCTGCGTCGGCGGCCCGATCGACACCAGGCCGATCGACACCAGGCCGACGTCACCCCGTTCGTCTCCGGCGATCTGGTGCTCGAGCTGGCGGCCCGCCGGTGCCTGGTGGCCCAGGTCGAGGTCGCGCTTCGCCCGAAGGAGTTCGACCTGCTGGCCAGGCTGGCGTCGGAGGTCGAGTGCTCGGTCAGCCGAGAGGCGCTGATGGCTGATGTCTGGGACGAGAACTGGTTCGGCTCGACCAAGACCCTCGACGTGCACGTGGCCGCGCTGCGGCGACGCATCGCCTCAGCGGCGGAGCTCGCCGGTCCGCACGTCCAGGTGCCGGACATCGCGACCCTGCGAGGCCACGGCTACCGGCTGAACCACCCGGTGTAACGCGACAGGCCATTAGTCTCCTGCTGGTGAGTGTGGTTAGGTTGTCCTTGCCTAAGTCGCCCAATAAGGAGTCCGATGTACCGAGTCATCAGGTGGACCGCCGCCGTGGCCACCGCCCTGGCCGTCGTCCTGACCGGAAGCGCCTGCAGCGCCACGGGTGCGAGTCCGGCGTCGTCGGGCGCCGAGACCCGGTCGATCACGGTCTACAACGCGCAGCACGAGGAGCTCACCCAGGCGTGGGCAGACGCGTTCACCAAGGAGACGGGTGTTGCGGTGGTCCTGCGCAACGGCGGCGACTCTGAGCTGGGGAACCAGATCGTCCAGGAAGGTGCTGCCTCGCCGGCTGACGTCTTCCTCACCGAGAACTCACCCGCGATCAGCCTCGTCGACAACGCGAGGCTCCTGGCCCCCGTCGACCAGGCGACGTTGGACCAAGTGCCCGCCCGGTATCGCCCGACGACCGGCAACTGGACCGGTATCGCGGCGCGGTCGACGGTGTTCGCCTACAACCCCTCGCTGCTCCCGAAAGCCCAGCTGCCCACCTCGATGCTCGACCTGGCCGACCCCAGCTGGAAGGGTCGTTGGGCGGCATCCCCGTCCGGAGCAGACTTCCAGGCCATCGTGAGCGGCTTGCTCGAGCTGAAGGGCGAGGCGGCGACCTCGGCCTGGCTGGCCGCGATGAAGCAGAACTACGTCGCCTACAAGGGCAACAGCGCGGTGCTGAAGGCGGTGAACGCGGGCGAGGTTCCCGGGGGCCTCATCTACCACTACTACTGGTACGGCGACCAGGCCGATACCAAGGAGAACAGCACCGACACGGTGCTGCACTACTTCAAGAACCAGGACCCCGGCGCGTTCCTCAGCCTCTCCGGCGGGGGCGTGCTGTCGTCGAGCAAGAAGGCTGCAGATGCGCAGTCGTTCCTCGCGTTCATCACCGGTGAGCGTGGCCAGGCCGTCCTGCAGACGGGTAGCTCGTACGAATACCCGGTCGCCAGTGACGTCGCGGCGAATTCCGCCCTGCCACCGCTGGCCGACCTCGACGCTCCGGTCGTGGACCCGGCCAGGCTCAACGGCACCAAGGTCACCGACCTGATGACGCAGGCCGGGCTGCTGTAGCCATGGTCCTGGCTCGGTGAGCGTACGAACGGTGCGGGTCAGCCGTGGCCTGGGGTCGACGCCGACGGCTCGCCGACTCGCGAGACGGCGCCCGGTCTCCCCCCCGGTCGTCCTGTTGCTGGCCGCAGCGGTGTCGCTGTTCGGGCTCGTACCCCTGGGCTACGTCGTCATCACCGCGGTGTCCACCGGGTGGCCGACCCTGTCCCGGCTGCTGTGGCGACCGAGGGTCGCTGAGCTCCTGCTGAACACCGTCTCCCTCGTCGTGGTGACCGTTCCCCTGTGCGCTCTCGTCGGGATCGTGGCGGCCTGGTTGGTCGAGAGGTCGACCATCGCCGGACCACGCGTGTTCGCGGTGCTGCTGGCCGCTCCGCTCGCCATCCCCGCGTTCGTCAACAGCTACGGCTGGGTCAGTGTGGTCCCGTCGCTGCACGGTCTGTGGTCCGGGGTGCTCGTGGCGGGTCTGTCCTACTTCCCGCTCGTGTACCTCCCGTGCGTAGCGTCCTTGCGCCGGCTGGACCCGGCGGTGGAGGAGGCGGCGCGCTCGCTCGGGCGGAGCCCGTTGGTCACCTTCGTGACCGTGGTCCTGCCGCAGCTCCGCCTGCCGATCCTCGGTGGCTCGCTGCTGATCGCGCTGCACCTGCTGAGCGAGTACGGTGCGTTCGCACTGATCCGCTTCGACACGTTCACCACCGCGATCGTCGAGCAGTACCGGTCCACCTTCAACGGTCCGGCCGCCAACGCCCTCGCCGGAGTCCTGGTGCTGTGCTGCCTGGTCGTCCTCTGCGGCGAGACCGCACTGCGAGGTCGGGCCCGCTTCTCCCGGGTGGGATCTGGGTCGCCGCGCCCGGTCCCCCGGCATCGACTCCGCCGGCTTGCTCCGCTGGGGTACGTCTTCCTGCTCTCCCTGACCGGGCTGTCCATCGGCGTACCGGTCCTCAGCGTGGCGAGATGGCTGGTCCTGGGGGATCTCCAGGTCTGGTCGGACCGGTTCATCTCCGCCGCGCTGCTGCAGACGCTGGCCTACGGACTGCTGGCCGCCCTCGCCACCTGTGCGGCCGCGGCGCCGATCGCGTTCCTGGCGGTCCGCTTCCCCGGTCCGCTGGTCCGGGTGCTCGAGTCGATCACGTACGTCACCAGCTCGCTGCCGGCGCTGGTCGCCGCGCTCGCTCTGGTGACCGTCACCATCCGCCTGGCGCAGCCGCTCTACCAGACCAGCGCGTTGGTGGTGCTGGCCTACCTGATCGTGTTCCTGCCCCGCGCGGTCGTCAACCTCAGAGCGGGTCTGTCCCAGGTGCCCCCCGGGCTGGAAGAGGCGGCCGGTGCGCTCGGCGTACGTCCGGTGCTCGCGTTCGTCCGGGTGACCCTGCGCTTCGTCGCCCCGTCCGCACTCGCCGGCGGGGCGCTGGTCTTCCTGGGCGTGGTGAACGAGCTGACCGCGACCCTGCTGCTGGCCCCGAACGGCACCCGGACCCTGGCCACGCAGTTCTGGTCCAAGGTCAACGACATCGACTACGTCGGTGCGGCCCCGTACGCGACCCTGATGATCCTCGCGTCCCTGCCCGTCACCTACTTCCTGTTCGTGCGCGCCCGGGTGCAGAGCGGGTGAGCGACGCCATCACCCTGGCCGGGGTGAGCAAGAGCTTTGGTGCCGTGCCGGTGCTGGACTCGGTGAACCTCACCGTGCCGCAGGGGCAGCGCACGGTGATCGTCGGGACCTCCGGATCCGGCAAGACGACCCTGCTCCGCTTGATGAGTGGCTTCGAGAGACCAGACCGGGGAACCATCACGATCTCCGGTCACCAGGTCGCCGGGGAAGCCGGGATGGTGCCCGCCCACCAGCGTGGTGTCGGCTATGTCTCCCAGGACGGCGCCCTGTTCCCCCATCTGACCGTGGGCCAGAACATCCGCTTCGGCCTGAAGGGGACTGGCCGCCGCCAGCGCGACGGCAGGGTCGGTGAGCTCCTGGAGATGGTCTCGCTCGATCCCGGCCTGGCCGTACGCCGGCCCGACGAGCTCTCCGGCGGCCAGCAGCAGCGGGTCGCGCTGGCCCGTTCGCTCGCCCGCCAGCCCGGGATCATGCTGTTGGACGAGCCCTTCTCGGCGCTCGACTCCGGACTGCGGTCAGCGACTCGTGACCTCGTCGCGCAGACGCTGCAGACGTTGGGCGTGACCACCGTGTTGGTGACCCACGACCGAGCGGAGGCCCTGTCCTTCGCCGACCAGCTCGCGGTCCTGCGGGACGGGCGACTGGTCCAGGTGGGCACTCCCCAGGCGCTCTACGCCTCCCCGGCCGACCTGTTCACGGCCAGCTTTCTCGGCGACACCGTCATCGTGGAGGCGGTGCTCGACGCTGGGGAGGCGCGATGTGCTCTCGGAACCGTGCCGGTGAGCTCGCCCCTGGTCGGGCCGGCGAGGCTGATGTGGCGACCCGAGCAGCTGACCGTGTCGACGACCAGGGACCGGGGGGTCGGACAGGTCACGGCGCTCGACTTCCAAGGGGCAGAGACGGTGCTCACCGTAGTGCTCGACGGTGTTCTCAGCGGCGGCCGCCGAACCGCTGGTTCTTTCGCCCCCACGACGGTGCAGGTACGCCAGCCGAGCCTCGTCGCAGGCACAGTGGGTGATCGGGTCGACATCTCGTGGAATGGGCAGCAGCCGGTGACCTTTTCCGACGACGAGAGCGGCCGCCCGTGACCACTCGTGGTCTCGACCGCATCGCCGCCTGACCCCCGACGAACTTCCGGGCGCAACCACTAGTGTTGACCGCGTGATCTTGGGGCTGGCTGCGGCGCTGGCCGGCATGTTGGGGTACGGCATCGGTACGGTGATTCAGGCCGCCGGCGCGGCCCGGACACATGGGCTCGCGGTGATGAGGCAACCCATCTACCTGGTGGGGCTCGGTTTCGACGGGGCGGCCTGGCTGGCGTCGTTGCTGGCATTGCAGCGACTGCCGTTGTTCGCGGTGCAGGCGTTGCTGGCCGGCTCGCTCTGCGTCACCGTGTTGCTGGCCCGCATCTTCTTGGGCACCAGGCTACGCCGACGAGACGGTGTCGCGATCGTGTTGGTGGCCTTGGCACTGGCCGCGGTGGCGGGCGCGGCAGGCGTGGAGTCGACCCAGCCGCCGCCCGCCTGGTTCACCCCCTCCGTGCTGGTGGCCCTCGCTCTGGTGCTGCTGGTCACGTTCGGTCTCTACCGGGCTGGGCGCTCTGTCCCCATGGCGGCGATCGCGGGGCTGGCCTTCTCCGGCTCTGCCCTCTGCGCCCGCGCGCTGCACACGCCTGGCGGGTGGCGGCAGCTGCTCACCGATCCGGTCGCGTGGGCCGTGGTCGGATTCGGGGTGATCGGAGCGGTCGCCCTGTCCCGGGCGCTGGAGCGTGGGGCGGTGGGCCCCGCCGTCGCGGTCCTGTGGGTCGTGGAGGTGCTGCTGCCCGGAACGGTCGGTGTGCTGGCCCTCGGCGACGTGGTCCGGCCAGGCTGGGGGATCACTGCGATCGCCGCGATCGCGGTCGCGGTGGCCGGTTGTGCGGTGCTGGCGACCAGTCCGGCGCAACCAGAACGGTGAGGTCACGGACCGCCGCCCCACTACAGGGAAAGACGTACCCTCACCCAGGTCGGCCAACCTCCCTGGGGCAGTAACACCTAGACGACGTACGTGCTGGACTCGCGCACCACGAGATGGTGAGGCACCACGAAAATCCCGCCGACCGCGCGGTCGCCCTCGATCCGGCGCGATAAGGCATCGAGGGCTCGCTCGGCCAGCACGGCGAGGTCGGGTGCCACGGTGGTGAGACTGGGCGAGCAGTAGCGCCCGTCGACGATGTTGTCCCAGCCGGTGACGGCGATGTCGTCCGGCACTCGCGCCCCCAGCTTCTGCAGGGCACGGATGGCCCCGATCGCCAGCAGGTCGCTGGCGCAGACCAGGGCATCGAGGGTGGGCGCGTTTCCCCGCAGCTCGGTGGCCAGGCGGGAACCCTCTTCCCGGGTGAACCGGTAGGTGCTGGCGATCCAGCCGGGTTGCGGCTCGATCCCCGCCTCGTCCAGCTGGCGACGATAACCCTGCAGGCGGAGTGCTCCGACGGCGGTCGCCCGGTCCGGCTGACCCCCCAGGAAACCGATCTTGCGTCGTCCCACGCCCAGCAGGTGTTGGACGACCTCGCGTGCGGACTGCTCGTTGTCGATGGCGACGTAGTCGGCGGGGCTGTCGGCCAGCTGCTCGCCCAGCAGCACCAGCGGGGTGTGGGTGCTGACGGCGGCCAGGTGCTGCGGATCCAGGGCGAGCGGGGAGAAGATGACCCCATCGATACCGTGGCCCGGGTATCCCTCCGCCGCCTGCCGCTCGCGATCGGGATGGCCGCCGGTCTCGTCGATCAGAACGGTGTAGCCCCGCGGTGTCGCGGCGGCGATGAGGGCGTGCGCCAACGAGCCGAGATAGGGCTCATCGATCCTGGGCACCGCCAGGGTCAAGATGTTGCTCCGGCCACTGCGCAACTGGCGTCCGGCCATCGACGGCCGATAGTCGAGTTCGGTGATGGCGGCGAGGACGCGCTGGCGGGTCTCGGCCTTCACGTATGGCCGCTCGTGCACCACGTTCGTCACGGTCTTGAGTGAGACCCCCGCCCGCGCAGCCACGTCCTTGATCCGGGCTGGCCGGCCCTTCTCCCGAGCGTCCAAGAAACGTCACCCGCAACTTTCTGCTCGTTGGTTACCTTGCCCATCTTGACAGCGGGCCGAAGTCTTGTCACCGTTTCTAACGTTAGAAACAGCGCCCGGCAAGGCGAACCTGCGAGGAAGTCAGCTGGTACCCGACGGACGCGTCCACCATCTCGTGACAAGGGAGTCAATCGTGGGGAAACGCAAACCGCTCGTCCTACTCGGCGTGAGCGCCTTGGTGTTCAGTCTGGCCGGCTGTTTCGGCGGCAGCACCCAGGCCGGGGAGTCGACCGCACCGCAGCAGTCCACCGGCCCGGTCGAGATCCGCTACATGATCGGGCAACCGGAGAGTCCAGAAGACCTGACCAACATCAAGACCGACATCGCGAAGTTCGAGGCGGGCAGCAACGGAATCACCGTGAAGCTCGACGTAATACCGGCTGAGAACGTCCGTACGATCCTCCAGACGCAGCTGCGGTCTGGCAACGGCCCGGATGTCTTCGGCTACGACACCGGACCCGGTTTTGCCGGCGCGCTGGCCAAAGCAGGTCTGGTCCACGACCTGACCGACGCGTACACCAAGTACAAGTGGCCGATCTACGATTTCGCGAAGCAACGGGTCACCTTCGACGGCAAGCTCGTCGGGGTCCCCAACCAGCTGGAGGAGGTCGGGCTCTTCTACAACAAGGATGTCTTCGCCAAGCTCGGCATCGCCGAGCCCCAGAACCTCGGCGACCTGGTGGCGGCGGGGACCAAGATCAAGGACTCTGGACTGATCCCGATGACCCTGTCCGACAAGGAAGGTTGGGAGGGCGGTCACCTGCTGAGCATGTCCTTGTCCAGCGAGGTCGGCAGTGCCGGCATGGACAAGCTGCTCAACGGCGAGACGCCCTGGAACGACCCGAGCGTGGTCAACGCGCTGAAGGTCTGGGGGGACATGTACGACCAGAAGCTGCTGACCCCCTCACCCACCGCCGTGGGCTATGACAGCGCCAACGCACTCTTCTATTCGGGCAAGGCCGCGATCAACCCGACCGGCAGCTGGCTGGCCCAAGAGATCGAGCGGCAGGCCAAGTTCAAGGTCGGCTTCATCCCGTTCCCGTCGAGCACCAGCCGGGGCATCTTCAGCGGCGGTCTCGGGTCCGGCACCTTCATCTCAGCCAGCAGCAAGAAGATCGACGCTGCCGAGCAGTTCCTCAACTACCAGGTCAGCCCGGAGCACGGGAAGTGGGCGGTGGAGACACTGCAAGACATCCCGGCGTATCCCGTGGACACCACCGGCATCAAGGCGTCTCCACTGTTCACCCAGATTCTGGCCGATACCGCCAAGATCGCCGACGGCAGCGGTGACTTCGGCTACAACATCGACGTGTTGACCAACGACGCCTTCAACAACGCGATGTGGAAGGGCGTCCAGGGCATCCTGAGCGGCCAGAGCGATCCGCAGAAGGTGGCCGAGCAGCTCCAGAAGAGCTACCAGAAGCCGGCCAGCTGATGGCGGCCGTGACCAGCCACGCGCCGCTGGTCACCAGGCGAGCCCAGCGCAGGCTGGGCATCGCTCTGGTCCTCCCGGTGAGCGTGATGATCGTCCTCTTCTTCCTGCTGCCGTTGGGTAATGCCCTGGTCTACTCGGTGGTGGACTTCGACGGCATCAGCCCCAACCCGCCGTTCATCGGGCTGGCGAATTTCCAGGAGATGTTCACCGACGACGCGGTCTGGCACGCCCTGTCCAACAACGGCATCTGGATCGTGATCGGCACGGTCGCCCCGATGGTGTTCGGGTTGCTCATCGCGTTGCTGCTCTGGGGCGTACGTCGCGGCAGCCTGGTCTACCGGCTGTGCTTCTTCCTGCCGTACGTGCTCCCCGGCGTGGCCATCGGCATCGTCTGGGGCTGGATCTACGACCCCGTCCAGGGGCTGCTCAACCAGTCTCTGGGCGCGGTCGGGCTGGGCGC
>JAABUN010001678.1_pt1 | contig 46227 bp, 49 predicted proteins | sample 5559311 | NCBI WGS metagenome assembly JAABUN01 (sample SAMN10711877, study PRJNA513370) | rock metagenome | isolation source: Antarctica rocks | place: Antarctica: Victoria Land, Siegfried Peak sud
GGCGTTAGCGTGGGACATGAGGACCTCCGTGGTGTGATGTGAGCCGTCAGATAGCCCCACCCCACCCGGAGGTTCTCACCATGTCCAGCACATCACCCCGTGTCACCAACCTCCGTGGTCAGTACAGTTAGCCTAAGCATTAGTCCGCTGATGGATGCGGTTGTCGCTTATCAAGGATCTTGATTCTGATGAAACCTCCTATTCCGAAGCCGGAGCACTTCACATCTGCGCTTCGTAGTCCCGCCGTTGCGGCCCGAGTCGGGGTGTGGCTCGGAATCTGCTTCGGAATCTGCTTCATCACGGGGCTTATTAGCCACTATGCGCAAGAAGTCAGTCAGCCCATCGCCTTTCCGACTACGCCGGCGTGGGGCTATCGACTCAATCAGGGGTTGCACGTGGCCACCGGGACGGCAGCCATACCCCTGTTGGTGGTCAAACTGTGGACTGTCTATCCGCGGCTGTTCGAAGGCTTCCCGTTGGGGAACGCACGAAAGATGCTGGTGGTCGGGCTGGAGCGGGCCTCGATCGCAGTGTTGGTGGCCGCAGGCACCTTTCAACTGGTGACGGGCCTACTCAACAGTGCTCAGTGGTATCCGTGGACCTTCTCCTTCCGTAGCACGCACTACGCATTGGCGTGGATCGCTATCGGTGCCCTGGGCGTGCATATCGCAATCAAACTGCCGATCATCCGCGACGTTCTGCTCGGCGATGTCGACGACGTCAAGCACGACCGGCCCAGTGCAACGCAGGAGGGTGCGTTGTCGCGTCGCGGGCTTTTGCGAACCACGTGGGTCGCTGCCGGCGTTGCCGTCGTGGCGACGGCGGGAGCGACCGTGCCCCTACTCCGCAAAGTGTCCGTGCTCGGGGTGCGCTCCGGCGAGGGACCTCAAGGGATCCCGATCAACAAATCTGCGCAGGCTGCTCGCATCACCGATGGCATGGTGGGGGCGGGCTATCGCCTGAAGGTCATGGCCGGGGACGTCGAGATGTCGTTTACCAGGGACGAGCTACTCGCGATGCCGCAGCGCACCGAAACGTTGCCGATTGCCTGCGTTGAGGGTTGGAGCGCGAGCGGTGAGTGGACTGGAGTGCGGATCCGGGACCTGCTGGATGCCATCGGCGCGCCTGCGGGCTCCGAGGTTGTCGCGCGCTCCTTGCAGCCCTCCGGCCTGTTCCGCGTCACGACCCTGCAAGCGAATTTCGTGGACGACGACCGCACGTTGCTAGCCCTGCAGTTGGCCGGACAAGACCTCGACATCGATCACGGATTTCCCTGCCGACTGATTGCTCCCAACCGTCCCGGGGTTTTACAGACGAAGTGGCTCGAAGCCTTGGAGGTGCGGACGTGAGTGCGGTGAGGTACGGGCTGGGAGCCATCGGTGTGGCCGTCGGGTTGTGGGGCGCGTGGCTGATCTTTGGCACTGCGGACGTCAGCGACTTCGTGAACATCGGGTTGTTCTTGGCCGGCGGAATCATCGCCAACGACGGCATCATCGCGGCGGTCGCGCTGGTGTTCGGCTTCATCGCGATGCGCCTGCTGCCCAAGCCCGCGCGCGGCCCGGCGGCAGTGGGGTTCGTCATCGTCGGCACGGTGGCGCTGGTGGCGATCCCCGTCGTGGGCAGGTTCGGTGCGCGCGCGGACAATTCGACGTTGCTCGACCGCGACTACGTCACGGGTTTCGGCGTGCTGGCGGCGGTGGTGCTGATCCCGCTCGCGGTGAGCGCGGTCTATCGGATGGGTCGCACCGGGCCCGATGGCACCAGCCCTCAGTGACCGACTGCCCGGTCAGCGGGCCGAAGCGCGGATCATCTGGCCGCCGGCGGACCCCGCGCCCGGCCCCATCTCTATGATCCAATCGGCCGTGGCCATCGCGACGGGGTCGTGCTCGACCACCACCACGGTGTGCCCGTCGTCGGCTAAGGTATGCAGTTGCTTCAGCAGGCGGTGCACGTCGGCCGGGTGCAGCCCAGAGGTCGGTTCGTCGAGGAGATAGAGCGTCGGTTGGCGGGCTTGGGTCTGCAGCTCGGTGGCCAGCTTGATCCGCTGGGCCTCACCGCCCGAGAGCTCGGTGGCCGGTTGCCCCAACCGCAGGTAGCCCAGGCCGAGCGTCGCCAGTGCCTCTAAGGCCCGCGCGACCGGCGGCTCGTCGGCGAAGATCGGCTGGGCTTCCTCGACCGTCCAGGACAGGACATCGGCGATGGTGTGGCCGCGCCAGGTGACCTCTAGCGTCTCGTCGTTGTACCGAGAGCCACCACACGTCGGGCAGGTCGAGTAGGTGCCGGGCAGAAACAGCAGCTCGACCGCCACTGACCCCTCGCCCTGACAGGTCGCGCACCGCCCGGCGGTGACGTTGAAGCTAAAGCGCCCGGCGGCATACTTGCGCTCGCGGGCCATCGGGGTGCGGGTGAAAAGCGTCCGGACGTGGTCGAACAGCCCGGTGTACGTCGCCAGGTTGGACCGCGGCGTCCGGCCAATCGGCTTTTGGGTGATGCGGACCAGCCGCGACGGGACGCGCTCGCCCTCAGCGCTGAACTCCGCGAAATCTGTCTGGCCTTCTGTGACACCGATATCTGTACCCGTCATGCCCATGGCGTCGTGGACCACGTCGAGCACGGTGCTTTTACCCGACCCGGACACTCCCGTGATGACGGTGAACACCCCCACCGGCACGCTCACGTCGAGGTCGCGGACCGTGTGCCGACGGATCCCCTCGACCCGCAACGCACCGACGGGGGTGCGTGCCTGTGAGCCAGTCGGGCGCACGTCATCGGCATGAACGCCAACGTGCTGATAGCGCGCCGTGATGGACCGCTCGACCGATCCCAGGCCATCCAGCGGCCCCGAATACAGAACCTCGCCACCCTGGAACCCCGCCCCTGGCCCGACATCGACCACCCAGTCGCAGGCCGCGACTACGTCCATGTCGTGCTCGACGACGAGCACGGTGTTGCCCGCCTCGACCAGCCCCCGCAAAGCCCTCAGGAGGGCTTCGGTGTCGCGTGGGTGCAGCCCAGCCGACGGCTCATCGAGCACGTAGACGACGCCGAACAGCCCGGATCGCACCGAGGCAGCGACCCGCAGTCGCTGCAACTCCCCGGACGAAACCGACGTGCTGGAGCGGGCCAAATCCAAGTGCCCGATCCCCAGATCGACGATGACCTGCAGGTGACTGACGAGGTCTTCGAGCAGCAAACGCTCGGCCTCAGCCACCGCCTGCGCGTCGTCCACACCAGCCAGTTCGGCGAGTCGCGCTCGCATCATCGGCAGCAGTTCATCAACCGGGCGGCGCGTGGCCTCGTCAATCGCCATGCCCTGCCAGGTCACCGACAAAGCATCGGTCCCGAGCCGCCGACCGCGACAGACCTCGCAGGGCGAGCTCACGACATACCTCAGCGCTCGCGCACGTTGGCTGGCGCTTTTGGTCTCGGACAGCGTGCGCATCAAATAGTGCTCGGTGCTGACAAACCGGCCCTCGTAGGGGCGGTGCACGCGGCCGGCGGCGCGTTCGGGCACCACGGTGACAACCGGGTGGGTGTCACTGAACAGGATGAACTCGCGAGTCTGGGGAGACAGATCGCGCCACGGTAGGTCTATGTCGTAGCCCAGGGTGGCCACGATGTCGCGGTAGTTCTTGCCTTGCCATGCGCCGGGCCACGCAGCGATGGCGCCGTCGGCGATGGACAGCGACGGATCGGGCACCATCGAGGCTTCGGTCGGCCGGTGCGTCGTGCCCAACCCGGAGCACTCGGTGCAAGCACCGACGGCGGTGTTAGGAGAGAAGTGGTCAGAGTCCATGGCCGCGACGCCGTCGGGGTAGTCGCCGCACCGGGACCACAACATCCGCAGCGTGTTGCCGGTGGTGGTGATCGTGCCGACGGTGGACCGGCTGCTGGAGCCGCCGCGACTCTGCTGCAGGGCGACCGTGGGCGGCAACCCGGTGATGTCCCTGACTTGGGGGTCAAGGGCGGTGTGGATCAGGCGCCGGGCGAAGGGGGCCACCGAGTCGAAGTACCGGCGTTGCGCCTCACCGTGGATGGTGCCAAACGCCAGCGAGGACTTGCCCGATCCGGAGATGCCGGTGAAAGCAACGAGCCGGTCGCGAGGAAGGGCCACGTCGACGTCGCGCAGGTTGTGCAAGCGCGCTCCCCGGACGGTGATGACATCGGTGGGCTGGGGGTTCGATGTCATCGGCACACCCTACGGTCGCTGGTTGTTCCTCTTTCACGGAGCGATCCCCGTGAGCTTGAGACATCGAGCGCATTTACGAAACGCCGCTTCGGTCGGTGAAGACGATGGGATCGCCGTCCGTGATGGCCACGGTGTGCTCGGCGTGGGCGCCGCGCGAGCCGTCCTTGCTGCGCAACGTCCACCCGTCGGGGTCGGTGAACAGCTTGTCTGTCGTATGCAGGAACCACGGCTCGATGGCAATCACCAGACCGGGTCGCAGCGGGTAACCCCGGCCCGCTTTGCCGTTGTTGGGCACGTGCGGCTCGCCGTGCATCGTGCGGCCCACGCCATGGCCGCCGAAGTCGGTGTTGATCTTCAAACCCTCAGCCTTGCCCACGGCAGCGATAGCAGCCGAAATGTCACCAATACGACCGCCGGGCCGGGCAACCTTGATCGCTGCCTCCAGAGCACGATTGGCCGTGTCGATGAGGCGGAGGTCTTCCTCTCGCGCAGTGCCGACAACGAGGCTGACCGCCGAGTCGCTGACCCAGCCGTCAACGGATACCGCGAAATCGAACGTCGCCAAGTCGCCGTCGCCCAACGTGTAGTCGTGCGGTAGGCCGTGCAGGACTGCGTCATTGACCGAGATGCACACCACCTTGCCGAAGGGCATCGCGCCAAACGAGGGGTGATAGTCGATATAGCAGGACTCGGCCCCGCGCTCGCGGATCATGTGGTGTGCCAAGGCGTCGAGGTCGAGCAGATTGACCCCGACCGCAGCCTCGGCGCTCAGCCGGGTCAGCACCTCGGCGACGAAGACCCCCGCGGGACGCATCTGCTCAATCTCGGCCGGGGTCTTCAGTTCGATCATTGAGGCAGCCTAACGATTACGACGTCAGCCAGTGATGGCGATACGTGGGGGGTGCCCCCAACGAGCGAAGTCCGGGGTTGGGTCGTAAGTTTTTGGTATGTCATTTCCTTTGAGTCGGATCCTCTCCGCATCCACCGCTGCCTACGCCGTTTTCGCATTGGTCAAACCTGAACACTTGGGCTCGGCTTTGGACTCCCCGAAGGAGCAAATGCCCGCGTTCGACTTGGTGGCCTACACCTATGCGGCCCGCGACCTCCCAGTGTCGCTCGTCGGTATGTTTGCAAAGTCCCCGACGCTGGTCAACGCATCAATGCTGATGCGCATCGCCAGCGACTTCGGAGACGCGGCCATCCTGGGCATCAACATGAACGACCCGGCCATCCGCAAAAAGGCGCTTTCCGCCACCCTCGGGTGGGGCGCGCTCAATACCATGGCCTTGCTCATCGATCGTCGGTCGAGGGCCTGAGTCGACGCTCGACCTTGTTGGTTCTCGGCGAGACGCTGTTTGGCTCAGAGGCGACCACAGTTAGGGGGGTGCCGCTCAGCCAAGGCTCTCAGGTACAGGCATGCCCAGCTTCGGAAGGGCGACCACGCCTGCGACACCGTCGACAGAGACGCGTGAGGCCCGTAGAGCCGGGTGATCTCATCTGCGAGACGCTTCTCCTGAGTAGGAACCACGTCGGGGGCCAGGGCTCCGCGAATCACCACCAACTCGGCGGCGAACGGGCCCAAGCCCTTCACCCTCTGCACGCTCGCCATGGCGTCCGCAGGCGTCATCGCCCGTAGGCTTTCCCCGTTCAACTGACCATCCAGGGTCGCCTCCGCGACGGCGTGGAGGTATTCGGCTTTGCGTCCTGGCAGGTCTAGATCGGTGGATTGCAGCACCGCCGGGGACGGAAAGGCACCGCGCTCGCCGTGCTGCTCGATGATCGTGGCCCGCATCGCCGCCGCCTGGGTCATCCGAACGCGCTGTGAGAGCACCGACCACGCAGCGGCTTCGTAGGGCGAGTGGAATCCGCACGGCCGCAGCCCCGCGAGTTCCTGCTGTGCTGAAGCGATGACCGGGTCGCGCTCGCCAACCTCTGGCCACGCTCGGGCGTCGACATCGAGGGAGAGGAAGCGTTGCACTTGTCGAGAGGCCGCCTCGAGGTCTCCGTCTCCGCTGAGCAGCAGCTCTGCAACGGTGTCCTGCACAGAGCCGTCGCCCGCGGTGGTGTCCTGCGTGATGCTGCCTGCAGCGGCGACGGTGACGTGGACGCTGGACCAATCACTGTCGCTGACGAAAGAAGTCTTCAGGGCGTCGCTGCCGTGCTCGGCCAAAGCAGCCGGGGCGAAGCCCTCCCAGAAGGCTTTGCTGGTCGCCAGCGACCATGGCCCCTGCACCTCAACCTTGACGCGATGTTCCATGGGGCCTCCTACGGCAGATGCCCGACGGTGCGCCGCGCCTTCCGAACTATGAGGCCGCCCTCTGACAGACCCGCAGGCAATGACGTCGCAGGAGGTGACATCGCGGGCGCGTATCCGCGTACAGGAACCTCGACGAACCGTCGCTACGTCGTAGCGTGGCACCATGACCTGGTGGGCACCCGAGAGTCGACCTTTGCCGTCGCGGCTACCCTCGACGCCGAAGACTTCGCGGCCGCTGGCCTGGCCGTGCGAGATACCCCGGCGACCGAGCTAGACGATGTGTTGCTCATGTTGGCCACACGGGCCGAGTCCGGCTCCCAGCATGCCACCGATTTACTCGTGACTGTGCTCGAGGAGAGCGGGATGGTGCGCCGGTTCGTGCGCAGCGCGCTCCTAGACGAGTCTGCCGTCGACGACGTATGCCAGGACAGCCTCATCTCCGTGGCCGGTTCGCTGCGCTCCTTTCAGGGATCTTCGAAGGTCAGCACCTGGGTGCACAGCATCGTCCGACGTCGCGTCGTTGACCACCTGCGACGCCAGCGCGCCGCCCTTCCACTGCCCGAGGACGACCAGGGCCCAGCGCAACGGATGAGCTCGACGATCGCCACCCGCGCCACGGTGCAGGAGGCCCTCGCGTCGCTTCCTGAGCTCTACCGCGTGCCCGTCACGATGCGTGATCTCCACGGCCTTCCCTACGCCGAAGTCGCGCCAAGCGAGCGACACCAGGACGTAACGTCCTGGTTGCACGACGTGGAGAAGGCGCTCGCGCCGCCTCCGCCGTTGTCCACCATCGACGCGCAAGACCACCCTGGGCTAGCGGGGGACAGCGACCTTGCGACCACGAGTCCCCGTTCGTGGGGCCGGATAGCGGCGGTGCTCATGGCGCTGCTGTCGATAGGTGCCCTCGGCGGCGGGCTTCTTGCTCGTGAGATGGCGTCGCCCGTAGAGGCCACATCGACGGCCCGCATCGATATTTAGGGGCCCGCCGAGGTGCGAGTGGGTGAGAGCGCTACCTACACCGCCCGGCATACGGGGGTCGAGTCCTGGGTATGGGTGCTGCCGACGGGTGCCTACGTCAGCGATGTCGCCACCATCACTCTCTCGCCGACAGACGTCGGCCGGGCCGAGGTGCTGCTGCGATCTCGGGACGCCGACGGCACCGACATGGTGGTGAGTCACGCGATCAGCGTCTCGCCCTGAGGCGAAGCTGTTGCCATCGGATTCTGTATGCCGGATGCAACCAGAAGGCGACTTCCACCGACTAACCACCTATGAGCACCACTCCACTCCGACTAAGGAGAACCATGACGAGTTCACTGACCCGGCCGCTGGCCCCCGCACTGTTGGCTGCGGCCCTCGCGCTGAGCGCGTGCAGTAGTGAGGAGCCAGCGGCCTTCGTGGACACATCCTCGACGTCTCAGGCCACCGAAGCGCCAGTGGAGGGGGACGGAAGTGCTGACGCCGAAGGTGCCACCGGAGATACCTCCGCTGAGACTCAAAACGCGGAAGAGGAGTCCGCAACTGCGGCGGGCGTCAACCTCAGTGACGTGAGCGATCCGATGGTGACCGCGACGGTTCCCGCAGTGGTGGCCGGTGACCCCAAGGCAACGATGGACATTTCGCTGCTTAGCCTCAGCCGGGATGGGCAGACGTTGGTCGGCCTCTTCTCCTTCACGGTCAACTCAAGCATGGTTGACGAAACGGACAACCTATATTCCTACTTGGGTGGCAAGAGCTGGAGCCCCTACCTCGTCGACACGGCCAACCTCACGCGCTATGACGTTCTCTCAAACGAAAGCGGGTCGATTGCGGCGGTGACCGATTCCGTCAGTTCGGTTCGATTCCACCCGGGACAGACCTCCTTCGGGTATGCCGCTTTTGCTGTGCCCCCCGACGACGTGACCTCGATGACCGTGAACCTTATAGACGGTGCGCCAGCCGCCGTGAACGTGCCGATCCAGTGACGGCCACGACGTTCGCGCTATCCGCAGCGCTTCTCTTGGTGCCCGTGTCTTCGGCCGCGGTCGCCGATCGCCAAGACGTCCTCGACCAACTGCCCGACTCCGCCTACTCAGCGAGCATCACCCCATTGGAGAACAGCCTGATCGCGGTGGGACGAAATGTCACCGCCCTCGACCGCAACGTCGTCGAGATCGACCGACAGACCACGGCAGGCGAGGAGACGGTGATTTCGCTGGCCTCCGACATCCTGTTCGACTCCAACGAAGCCACGGTGCCCAAGCGCGCGAGCGACAAGGTGGCTGAGTTGGTTGCTGATATCCTAGACGGAGCCGCGGTCGACGTGTTTGGGCATACCGACTCACTCGACACCGACGAGTACAACCAGGATCTCTCCGAGCGTCGGGCGGAGGCGGTCGCGGACATTCTCGAGGACGTGCGCCCGGATCTTGAACTTCAGGTCACAGGTTTCGGCGAGATGGAGCCCGTCGAGCCCAACGAGCAGAACGGTGAAGACAATCCGGAGGGCCGCGCCCTCAACCGACGTGTCGAGATCCGGTACGAAAACTGACCACCCGCAACCCGCAAACAGCAACCAGCAACCAGCAACCAGGGCCAGGTCGCTATTCTCTGCCCCCGATATTGGGGCAAGCCCAACGAGGACGCTACCCCGGTATCGGGGGCAGAAAATACGGGGGCACTCCGCCCCTGCTACGGGGCCAGAGTCGCCCCAACCCTTCCCTCTTATGCGTGCTACCCAGGCTGGTTCACGTGCGACTCACTCGACGTCAAGGTGGACGGAGCGGACGAGAAGTCAGACCGTGCATCCTGCCTAGAGCGCCGACTCCACCCAGCCCGAGCCAGCCGGGAAAAGATCGACCTGCTCGGACATCACCTCAGCCAACGTCGACTCCAAATCGACGCGATTGCCTGCGGCGGCGCCCACGCGGATGACGGCGCGCTCGGCATACTCGGTCGATAGGACACGCACCCCCCGTGAGCGCAGATCGTTCTCGACACGGCCAGCGCTTGCGTGGTCGACCGCCACCGTGAATTCTTCGACGAGCGATCGGCGTATCAACGGCAGGTCTTCGAGACCGCCACGGACCCCGTCGCCGTAGGCCCGGGCCAGACCGCCCGAGCCCAGCAGCGTGCCGCCAAACCAGCGTGTGACGACCGCCACGACATCGCTGACGCCGTGACCACGGAGCACCTCAAGCATTGGCGCACCGGCGGTGCCCGAGGGTTCACCGTCGTCGTTGGACCGCTCGATGGCACTGTCGGCACCGATGATCATGGCCGAGCAGTGGTGCCCGGCGTCCCAGTGCTGTTTGCGGATCGCCGCGAGCACCTCACGAGCCACCTCTTCACTGTTGACTCGCCTCAGTGAACACAGGAAACGAGAGCGCTTGACCTCAATCTCGGCCTGCGCGTCCCGGGCGATCGTGAGGTACGTCGTGGTGCCAGTCACGGGCTCAGCCGACGCCTTTCGTGCGCCCGGTGTCGCGCCGGATGTCGATGCCGCGCAGCACGAGACCGGTCGCCAATGCAGCCCCGACGCCTTCACCAGCACGTAGCCGCAGATCCAGCAGAGGCTCTAGGCCGAGGTGCTCGAGCACGAGGTGATGGGCGCGCTCGCGACTGCATTGACCGGCCACGATGTATGCCAATGCGCCCGGCTCCATGCGCACCGCAGACAGCGCCGCAACGGAGGTGGCCAGGCCGTCGAGCACGCAGACCACCCCGGCCTGGGCGGCCCCAAGGACCACGCCAGTCAGCAGCGCAAACTCCGGCCCGCCGACAACCGCCAAGGCCCGGAGGGGCTCGACCGCAGGTGCCTTCTCCACGGCATCGCCGCGGCCTCGAAGTCGCGCCAACGCTGACCCGACGACGGTATGTTTGCGCTCCAACATGGCGCTGTCCGCCCCCGCCCCGAGTCCTACGACGTCTTGCGCAGAAAGCCCGAGCAGCGCAGCACTGAGGGCTGCCGCCACAGTGGTGTTGCCGATGCCGACTTCGCCCAAAGCAATAACGCTGTGATGGCGGGCCGCAGCAGCTCCAACCTGGCGCCCGCGCTCGATCAAGTCGACCACTCGCTCATCGGACAACGCGTCGGTCGAAGCGAGGTCACCATCGCTGGACCCGGCGTCTTCGAGGACGAAGCTCAGCCCGTTAGCCCGTGCGGCGACGGCTCCCGCTGACTCGCCGGCTCGACTGGCGGCGACCACCTCGTCCGTCACCGACGGATCGAACGCGCTCACCCCAAGGTTGACCACCCGGTGCCGCCCAGCCGCCAAGATCAGCGCGCCCCTCGGCGTTGCGTCGACAGCTTTACCCTGAACAGCAGTGCCCCGGACACGAGACCCCATCGAGGCAGCGATAGCGGCCTCGACCCGATCCACACACCGGTCGAGCACTCCAAGCGAACCCGGAGGTGTCAGCAGCTGATCAGCAGCATCTCGGGCGCTCACGACATCCACTCCGGCCGGGGCGCGCAGGTGCGAGATCGGCGCTGCGGTTTCGGCAGGTGAGGGGGCATCGGAAGAGGGGTTGTCCGTCGAGGGGGTTTGGTCCCAGCGCTCGTACAGCACCACGTCGCTCAGCGGCTGGCGCCGCGACCATCCCGCGCGCTCCAAGCCGGGGGCGGGCGGGCGCTCGTCGGGCCATCCCAGGCACAACCACCCGAGGGTCACGACCCCGTCGGGCAAGCCGAACAGGTCGGATAGTTCGTCGGGATCGAACAGGGTCACCCAGCCCAACCCGAGACCCTCCGCTCGGGCGGCAAGCCAAAGGTTCTCGATGGCACAAGCGCACGACCACACGTCGGCATCGGGGAACGTCGCGCGGCCCAACACTCCTGCGGCCACCGTCCGACGGTCGCAGGCCACGACGACACCTAACGGTGCCTCGCGGATGCCCTCGAGTTGCAGATCGAGCAGGCGCCGTCCAGCGTCGGCTTCCATTTGAGCGGCTTGGCGCAACCGCTGCTGGTCGGCCATTCGGGCTGCCCGGTCGCGGGTCTCAGGTTCGGTGACGACGATGAAACGCCACGGCTGACTGTGACCGACCGACGGCGCGCTGTGGGCAGCGTGCAGCACTCGTTCGACGATGTCTTGGGGCACGGGGTCTGGCCGATAGCGGCGGATGTCGCGTCGGGCGGCCAACACCTCGTAGAACGCCTCCCGGGAGGCCTCCGGGAAGGCCCACGCGTCGACGTCTTCGGCCCGTTGTGCTGCCGAGGTTTGGTCGCCAATCGTCGGCACCGGACGATTCCAGGTCATGCTCGCGGAGTGTAGTGCCGTGCGCCTTCCAGAGTCGGGTTGGTGCACCGGCATCGGGGAGGATGGCCCTATGACCGTCACACACTGGGAGCGCCGCGCTCACCTCATCACCCTTGGCTTGCTGGGTGCCGTGCCCTTGGCGACCGGCATCTTAGGGATCGCCAAGGGGCCAGAGGGTGCGCCGGGTGGTGGCGCGACAACTGCGAGCGTCGACAGCGAATACCGCTTCGTCAACACCTTCTGGCTCGCTGGCGGGATTGGGCTGTTGTGGTCGCTCGGCGCGCCGCAAGACCGGCAACCCGTCACCCGCGTGGTCCTGGCAACCGCCGGCCTCGGTGGTGGCCCGAGACTGCTGTCTTGGTCCAAGACGGGCCGACCGCACCCCGTCTTCGTGGGTGCCCTCGGGCTGGAACTGGTCGGCGTGCCCGCGGTCCTCGCGTGGCACCGGCGCGTCTTCCCGTCCCGATGAGGCTCACGGCGTCGCACTAGCGGCCAGTTCGGTCACCTGGCACCAGCTGACTCCTTGGCGAGCTCGGCGATCAACCCAGTGAATTGATGGCCACCGGATGAGTGCGGCCACGCCTTCGCCGACGGCAACCGGGAAGAGTTGAGGGAAAGATGTGAGAACGGGACGACTTCGTCGTCCTCACAATGGTGCAAAGACAGGGGCGGATGCGGCTGCGGCAGGGCGAACGCGTACTCAGCGACGTCCCAGCCTTGCCGGCTCCAGTCGGGCATGGCCAGCAAGGCTGCGCTGGTAGGTCGCGGGGCGTTCTCGGCGAGCACCCCAAGCAAGATTGACGCCCCGAAGGAGTGTGCGATCACCCGGTCGGTCGCGTCGATTGTCGCGAGAGCGCGTCGGACTGGACCCGCCCAGGCTTCGAACGACATGCCTTCATCAGGTAAACGGGGCATGAGCACCTTGGCACTGAGCGCCGCACCGAGATCGTGCGCGAGGGGTCGATCCTCTAGATAACCGCCTGCTCCGTGGATGAAGAGAAGATTTCGCATCTTTACATGGTGCCCCAGCCGTTCGTGTGCCCCAGCCGTTCGTGTGCCCCCAATGGTGGCCTCTCAACCACGCCACCGCGACCAAGCGGCCTGCTTGGATGTCCCTGCGTAGGTGGCGACTTGGGTCCAGGATTGGGCCTCGGCCAAGGTGCGGGCCGACTCGCCGAGCGCGACCCCGACGGCTGCACTCACCCCGAGCAGCTCCTGGAATGCCTCCGGGTCGACGGACTGGCCTAGCGCCTCGATGAGCTCGCGCGCTTGCGTCGCGAGGGTCGCCGGGTCGGTGATATCTGTGGCGTCTGGCTGGTCGGCGGTGCCGGAAGGGCCGGAAGGGCCGGAAGGGTCGGCAACGGTCATGACGGGGCCTCCTGGTGGTGGAGGCCCCAGTCTGGCCGGTCAGCGACCCTGCAGCACCACCGAGATGGTTGTGTCTTCGTCCTCGAAGGTCCGAGTCAGGATCTGGTCGCCCCACACGTAGGTGGCTTCGCCGTGGGCTGGACGGTAGGTCACGGTGTAAAGGGTGCCGAAGCCTTGGGAGTATCGGTCGTTGTGCACCGGGGCGTCGGTGAACCATCCGCGCAGCTCGTCCTGCGAGGGCTCGCCGTGGCTCAGCTGACGCGTCAACTGTTCTTGGCGCTCCAGGCTGCCGATCGGGTTGGCGATCTCCGGGTGTTCGACGGTGCTGAGACGGTGGTTCGTGGTGACCTTCAGCTCGCTGACCTCGGGCTCTTCCCCGGGGGCGACGAACACTGTGGCGTGCGCGCCGTTGGTGTCGATCATGGCCAGGTTGTAGGCCTGGGCGACGGGCAATCCGCGCAGTTTCTCGCACGCCTGATCCACGGTGGTGCAGGTCTCGAGCAGGTAGCGAATGACCAGGGGTATGCCGAAGCCTGCGTCCCCGCCCTTGCGCCCGCCGTAGGTCAGCGAGATCGACAAGCCGGCGTCGTTCATTCCGTCAACGAGGCCCCAGAGCATGTCTGAGGTGCCCAGGACGGCACGCTTTCCGGAGTAGTTTGTGGAGGCGATGACCCCTTCGAACAGGTTGGGGTCGTAGTCGTAGTTGCGGATCAGCAGCGGGTCTTCCCCGGGCAGCGCAACTTGCGAGCACCCGGCGGCGAAGATCGGCATACGCCACATCGACAGCAGGCGGGCGGCCACGTCATCGTCATCGGTGAGCGCCACCAAGCGTTCCCAGGTAGGGACCAACTCGGGCATGTGGGTCTGCATGGCGTCGCGGCATTCGGCCAGCGAGGGACGGGCGGCTTCGCCTTCGCTCAAATACCAGGCGCGGTATGCCGATCGCGTCGCGTCCCAGAGCCCGCGCCACCGGGGGCCGGGGGCAGCTTCACGGTAGGCGTGGAAGGTCATCGGCCATTCGCGCAGGGTGCCGCTCAGGTTGGTTGCTGCGGGCAGGTGAGTCCACGTGCTGGGGAAGTCGAAACTGGCTATGCGCTGCCAGGCCTGGCCGTAGGCCATCCAGTCTTGCCAGGTGGCGCCAAGGGTGGGAAGCGTGGGTGGGGCGGTGAGGGCATCGGTTGAAGTCATGTCGTCAAGTTTAGATTGACGGATCGTTGACGTCAAGTTTAGATTGACGATCATCGCGGGCGGCCCCGGTGCATGTGGCGTACGAGGTCCATGATGGGCCGATGAGTGATCTTCGAGTCATAGCCACCATCCCCGCCCAAACCGACGCAGTCGATCAGGTCCGCGCTGCGTTGCAAGACCTCGCGACGGCCACCCGAGCCGAGGATGGGTGCGTCTCCTACGAACTCTTCGAGTCCGGAGCGGCCCCAGGCACCTTCATGACCATCGAGAGTTGGCGCGCCCAAGACGATCTGGATGCTCACATGGCCGGCCCCAACGTGGCTGCTGCGTTTGCGGCTGCCGGTCCGCTGCTAGCGGGCGAGGTGGCGATCCACCCGTTGGCCCCGGTCGAATAGTGCGGGGTAGGCCGACTGTCGCCCACGTGACGGGGGTTTAGTCGCCATGTTGCTGGCCGAGGACTTCCTGTTGTTGTGCGTGGACGACGACTCGGGGCATTGCGTCATCGCCCAAGACGTGGGATCCACTGTTTGCGCTGTGCGCCGACACCGTGGACGGCTACGACGTCGTCAAGGGCGTGCTGCGCGAAGAAGGAATGTGGTCGCGGATGAGGCACCGACAACAGAACGCCTAACCGGGAATTGCCCTGCAGGCGCGCTTGCGCGGGGTCATCCTCGAGGGCAACGAGCCGTGTGAGCACGACAGCGCGTTGGGCGCCCTCACGCCGCTGCGTCCGTCGGTCAATATGAGTAGTCGACGCGCGGCCCTTCGTCGGCGTAACGGCCCCTAGTTCTCTGGAAGACGCGATGTATGCCGACGCCGCACCCGTCAAAATCGGCTCACGGGTTCACGTGAACCCGTATGGCGCTGACGGCGGGCGTGTCGCCGGGATCGATCGGCTCTAGAGGTGCTGGGGCCGGCGGCGGAGGCTACATATCGGCGTAGCGCTTGGCTTCGGCCAGCCGCTGCGTAAGCTCCTCAGTGGACACACGGCGAGGTCCGCTGACCCGGAACGACTCGTCTACCGCATACAACTGAGCGTATGCGGCGGTGTCCCGTTGGAAGCGCCAGCCTTCGGCGAGTGCTCCCACGTCGAGAACGTCGTATCCAATGGCGTCGAAGAACTCGATCACCGAAGCCTTGGCCCGTGCGTCATCGCCAGCAATCGGCAACGTCGTCCGCTCCTCACCGGCCGGCCGCGCCAGCACCGCGAGGTGTTTGAAGAAGATGTTGTTGAAGCCCTTGACCACATGCGAGTCCGGCAGGTGCGCCGCCAGCATCTCGGCCGTCGTGGTCGACTCGTCAAAGAGCCCGGCGAAGTGGCCGTCACGCTCGGGGTAGTAATTGTTGGTGTCGATCACGATTTTGCCCGCGAGCGGCTCGACGGGCACCGCGTCGTAAGCCTTGAGCGGCACCGTCACGATGACGATGTCACCGGCAGCCGCTGCCTGCGCCGATGTCGCAGCGCGTGCATGCTCTCCCAGCTCAGACACGAGGTCGCTCAACGTCTCCGGGCCCCTACTATTGCTCAGCACCACGTCATACCCCGCGTCGACCGCGAGTCGCGCCACGGTGCTGCCGATGTTGCCGCTTCCAATCAATCCGATGGTCGTCATGTCGATGGAGAACGATGAAGCCGTCCGCGTGATTCCAGCACCAAGCGGTTATCCCGCTTCAGTGAACAGGCAGAACGGGTGGCCAGCTGGGTCGAACAGCACGCAGATGTCTGCGTCCGGCTGCGAGTCGGCAAGCGTGGCACCGCAGGCCAGCGCCCAATCGGCGGCCGACGCGAGGTCATCCACGTGTATGTCGAGGTGCTGGGTCGCGGCCGGACTCCCGGGCTGAGCAGGCCAGACCGGCGTCTGCCAGCACGCCTCGTATTCGACGTTGGTAGTGATCGATCCGCGATCCCCGGTGGTGCGCAACTGCGCCCATCCGGCCTTCGGTGGCTCGCCCGGACGAGGCGACTCGGAATCGTGAACTTCTGTGTCGAGGAGGCGGGCGTAGCTGGCGGCGAGCGCTCGGGGGTCTGGCGCGCCGATGGTGACAGAGGTCAACTGGAGGCGGGGGCGACTACCCATCGGTGCGCACCCGGATGCCGTGGATGTGTCCATGAGGGCAGGTCAATTCGCTCGCGGTATGTCGGCGCGTAGAAGTACGGTCACTTCATGAGTCAGGACGGCATGAGCGAAACCACTCCGACAGAGATCGAGTTCGACGACCACGGCCGACCTGAGCCTCCGCAGGACGCGGGTGAGGTCGCGACGCTCGTGGGCTTCCTCGACTATCACCGGGCCACCCTGGAGTGGCGATGTCGGGGTCTCACCGACGAGCAGCTGAATGCCACGCTGCATCCGACGTCGATGACGCTCGCCGGGATGCTCAAGCACCTTGCGCTGGTGGAGGACGACTGGCTCACTGCGAACGTCGGTCAACTGCCGATGCCGCAGCCGTGGAGAAGCGTGGATTGGTCCGAAGACTGGGATTGGGACTGGCATTCGGCTGCAACCGACAGCGGGGACGACCTGCGCGGGTTGTGGCAGGTCGCGGTTGAGCGCTCACGAGCGGTCCTGACGTCGCGCCTGGACGAAGATCCAGTCGGTGCGCTCGACCGTTCCTATACGGCGTTTGGTGGCCGAGGTAGCGTGTCGTTGCGCTGGGTCTTGGTCCACATGATCGAGGAGTATGCGCGGCACAACGGGCACGCGGATCTGCTGCGCGAAGCGATTGACGGCGAGACCGGCGAGTAGTTTCCGAAGGAGCACTGGCAGACTCACCGAGTGAAGAAATCCCTGGGAGTAGCCCTGCTCGTCGGCGGCACGGCATACCTCGTGGTGGCTGGTCAGCGGCTGCGCACCTGGGGCACCCGCGGCGACGAAGCAACTCGGGCGCTCGCCAGCGAAGTGCTGATGCCGCAGCCGGGAGCGGCGCTGACCCACGCCATCACCATCAACGCGCATGCGGATCAGGTGTGGCCGTGGATCGCGCAATTGGGCCAAGACAAGGGCGGCTTCTACAGCTACGCGTGGCTCGAAAACCTCGGCGGTGCAGAGATCGTCAACGCTGACCACATCGAGCCGGCCTGGCAGGACCCGCAGGCTGGAGGTCAACTCAAACTGCACCCGAACGTCGGCCTACCTATCGCGCGGGTCGTGCCGGGCGAGCTCTTCGTGGTGGTCAAGCCGGTCGTTCTGGGGGTGGGGTTTCAGTGGATCTTCATGGTCATACCCGAGGGTGCGGGTCAAACCCGATTGCTCGTGCGGGAGCGGTATGTCGTCCCATGGGCTCCAGCGCGGTTGGTCGCCAAAGTCGTCGTGTGTGGAAGTGCGGTGATGTCGCGCAAGATGCTGCTCGGCATACGCGACCGCGCGGAGCGCAGATGACCGTTGCGCGCGCACTCCCTCGCCTGCAAACCGCAAGGAGCGAGCACATCGGTCATCATCGGCCGCCGTTCGTTGGCTCGGGTATCCATATCGAACACCTGGGTGCCGACTTCCGGACGGCGCGATCTTCGCGCTGACTGACCCGTGGTGGATGGTGCTGGTGTTGCGCAGCCTCGGCCCCGAGTATGTGGTGCGGGACAAGGCCGCCGAGATTCTCACCGAACTGCGCGCCCCCCACCGTCGGAAGTGCCAAGGTATTGCGTTGGTTCGAAACTGACATCGTCACGGACGACGGCACGGTGGTGGCCCGAGTGCGCAAGCGCTCTACGTCCGAGAGCGCCGCAAATCAGTTCAGCCCACTCACCGATAGGCAGCAGAAACACCACATTCTGGCGGAGCCCGGGGCATCTCCTTCGTTTCAAACTACGGATGTGCTCCCAGCCCGGCAAGTCCAGCGAGCGCTAGGCCTTGTTCATCGCGGGGGCCTCGCGCCGGTGCTCCGCCAAAGTCTCCTGAGCGAAGGCCTTCCGGCGGCGCAGCTCCCAGTAGGCCGAAACGAAGTAGATGCCTGTCCCGACGGCGCAGATGATCAAGAACAGGTCCTGATTCGAGTCGTAGGTTGCGACGTCTGGGCTCGCGCCGAGGACGAAAAGAGCCGACGCGAAGATCACAACGAGATCGACGATCCAGATCACTTTCAACGCGGTGCTGAGCGTCCGGCGGTCACGGGTGTCGAGATCCATGGCGGACTTTTCGGCCTGCTCGACGTTGAAAGCTTCTACCCGCTCATCGAAGAGTTCGTCGGCAGCCTCGCCGTCCGGGTACTGCTCTGAGGCCCCCATCTGCTTCGCGAGCAAGATATAGAGGACGGTCGCCACGATGAAGGCCGGCACGAAGGCGAAGTACACGGGCATCAGTCCAAAAGCCACCGCCGAGGCCGCGAGGGCAAGCGTGATCGCCCAGGCCAGGAGTGCAGGGGTGTTGGTCACGCCCTTGTAGCGCGCCCAGAACGTCGTCATACCAAAGCGCGGCATGAGCCAGTAGGACGCGAAGATGATTCCACCGACCGGCACCAAGGTGATGCCCGCATACGTCACGAAAATCAGGTAGTTGCGGTAAATGAACGGAAAGACGCTGGCCAGAAGCACGATCACGCCGATGATGAGGGTCGCCTTTTTGCGCGAGAGCGTCGGGACAACGCCCTGCGCGGCCAAGCCCGAGCGGTACAAGTTGGCATTGGCTGTGGTCCAACCGGCGACAACGACGACCACCAATCCGGTATACCCCAGCGATTGGAATGCGACGTTGCCGGGCTCGATGTCCACGATGCTGATCTTCACGATCACAGCCGCTGCTGCTCCCATGAACCCCGCCGAAATCCAGGCCATGTAGTGACCTAGGAACATTCCGAAAGCGGACGTGTAGCCGTACCAACTCTTCTTGGCGTAGCGCAGCAGCGACATGTCGATCATGCCGGTGTGCGCGAAACTGTTGGCACCCCACGAGAAGCCGATGATGCCCAGCAGACTGATCCCCGCGTCGCCCTCGGGCGTCTCGCCGGTGAAGATCTCGCTCCCGCCGATGTCGAGGAACCCGCTCCATCCGCCCACGACGGTCGATCCCGTCGCCGCTTGGGCGACAGCAGGCAGCATAACCAAGCCGCCGACGGCGAACATGGTGATCAGCCAGGGAGCACAGATGCTGGCGAACTCAGCAAGCGCGTTGAAACCGAAGGCGGCCACCAGGACGGCCACCGATCCGAATGCCAACGCCAGGACGATGAAACTGATGCTTGTCGGAAATGCCTCGGTCTGAGGTTCGAAGTCGAGGACGAGGCGGAAGGCGGTGGCTGACACCGTGATCATGGCGGCCGAGATGATGGCGAAGAGGAACGCGTTGAGCGCGTTGAACACCTTCGAGGTGGAGCCACCGGCGATGCGGCTCAGGTAGGTGTAGACGCTCATCCGCGTGCCCACCGCGATCGGTGCCACAAAGAACCGGAAACTCAGCACGGCGAGAAGGTTGCCGATGGCGAGCCCGATGAGCACGTCAACTAGGGAGGCCCCGAGGATGACGAAAGTAGCGCCGAAGATGAATTCGGTGCCCGCGACGTTCTCGGCGGAGTAGAGGCCCGCAAAGTGACCGGGTCCGTGCAGTTCGTGTTTGCCCGCAGGTAACTGCTCGGCGTCCATCCCGCTGATCTGCTGATCGACGTCGGCTGCTGTCTTCTTTGACATGGCATTCCCGTCAGTGCGTGGTGAGCGTTCCGCACCAGCAGAATGCTCAAATGAGCGAACTTTGACTCATCTGTGAGTCGACTTTTCGAGTTTTGCTCAGGTTTACGGTGTTGTCAACCGGTCCTCGGTCCCTTTGGCGGTGATCGCTAGGCCGGTACAGGACTATGGACAGATGGGCAGGTATGACGTCGCTGTAGTAGGCGCAGGCATCGTTGGGTTGGCGGTTGCTCGGCAGATCCGACGCGACCAGCCCAAAGCCAGCATGGTCGTACTGGAGCGAGAGGGAGAGGTCGCTACCCATCAGAGCAACCACAACTCGGCGTGATCCACAGCGGTATCTACTACGAGCCCGACTCGCTGAAGGCTCGCCTGTGCGTTGACGGCGCGCTTCAGATGTACGCCTTTTGTGACGAGCACGCCATCGATTTTTCTCGCTGCGGCAAGCTCATCATCGCCCGCAGCGAAGACGAACTGCCGCGCCTCGACGAGCTAGAACGCCGGGGCCGAGCCAATGGAGTCGCCGGACTGAGGAGGGTCGTGAGCGGCGGCATACCGGAGATTGAGCCGAATGCCGTCGGCGTCGCGCTGCGGCTCAAGCGCACCGAGCAGCCTGTCGTCAAAGGCATGATTTACCTCGTTTCCGACCCTGACCTCCCGTTCCCTGGCGTTCACATCACGCCAATCATCGACGGTGACGTTTTGCTTGGCCCGACGGCGCTCCCCGTCGCCAGCCGGACGGCATACCGACTCGGTGCGCTCGACCTCCGCGACGCTGCGCGGACTCTGACCTGGCCAGGCTCATGGCGGGCGGCGCGACGACTTTGGCGCACCGGACTCAGCGAGGTGCAGATGGCCGCCAGCCGCAAGGCGTTCGTCACAGCGTGCACCGCCTACGTGCCCTCACTGTCGACCAGCGATTTGGGCGGCACCACGATGGCAGGCGTCCGAGCCCAGGCAGTGGGACGCGACGGACGTCTGGTGGACGACTTCGTCATCGAGCAACGCGGATCGGTCGCCTACGTACGCAACGCCCCGTCGCCTGCTGCTACCTCGGCGTTCGCGCTCGCCGCTGAGATCGTTGGACGATTGGAGTCTCGTGGATAGGCGGATCACTTCAGCACTCGCACTGCTGATGATCGTGGGTGGCCTGGTGGCCGCGGTGCTGCTGGCGGGTCCAGATGGGCGCACCTACGACACGGACGTCGCGCAGTTCTTCATCGATCGGCGCACCCCGACGCTGAACACGGTGATGTCTGCGCTCACCTTCTTCGGCAGCGCCTGGGCCCTCACCCCGTTGACACTGATCCTGGCGGCGGTGCTCGCGCTGCGACGTCGAGCCGGTGCGGCGCTCCTGCTGCTCGGTGCCATGACGACCTCGTGGACGCTGACCAACCTGACCAAATCGGCGGTCGGCAGGGACCGGCCGGACACTGCCGACCTGATCGGCACCGTGAGCGACACCGGTGCGTTCCCGTCCGGGCACACGTTGAATTCGGCCGTGTTTCTCTCGGTCGCCACAGGCATCCTGATCACCTTGTTCTCGGCTCGGGCGGCCCAGATCGCAATGGTGTTGATCGCGCTGCTCGCGGCCGTCGCGATGGGTGTGAGCCGCATGTATCTCGGCTATCACTGGCTCTCGGACGTGCTCGGTGGGTGGGCTGTGGCTTCGGCGATCCTGGGGGCGGCGTGGTTACTGGTGATCGTGTGGGACCGGCCACACAGGGGGCCCGTGGTGTGATCAGGGCGGTCGGTCAGACTGTCCCGTATGCCAGAGCTCCCCGAGGTCGAAAGTGCCCGCGCCACGATTGAGCGGGCCGCGTTAAATCGTCGAATCGCCAAGGTGGACGACACCGACACCTGGGTATGCCGACCGCACGCCCCAGGCGACATCAGAGCGGCCTTGGTCGGGTGCCAGATCACAGCGGCCCGGCGTCAGGGCAAGTCCATGTGGGTGGAAACGTCACCGCTGAACGCTGAGGAGCACGCGGGTCCAGACCTCGGCATACACCTCGGGATGAGCGGCCGAATCATTATCAGCCAGCCCAACAGTGAGACCGCAGAAGGAGGCGATTGGGACGGTGGGGGCTACGGCAAAGGCGCAAACTCACCGGACCGCAAGCCCCAATGGGACCGCTTCACCCTGACCTTCGACGATGGCGGCACGTTGCGACTCTTCGACAAAAGACGTCTCGGACGGGTCCGCCTCGATCCACCGCTGGAGGCACTGGGGCCTGACGCAGAGAAGGTGACCAAGGCCGATTTCACCGACCGTATGTCGCGAGGACGGGCGCACGTGAAGGCTCGGCTGCTCGATCAGTCGGTGATCGCCGGGGTCGGCAACCTGCTCGCGGACGAAACGCTCTGGCAGGCCCACGTTGCTCCGATGCAGCGTGTTGACTCGATGTCTTCTGACGACCTCGGACGTCTGCATACCGCGCTGCGCAAGGCCACAAAGGCGGCCATCAAGCACGGGGGAGTGCACACCGGTGACGTGATTCCCTACCGCGCGGCCGGTGCTCGGTGCCCCCGGTGCGATGGCGAGATGATCCGCGACACGGTGGGTGGACGGACGACCTGGTGGTGCTCGCAGGAGCAGATCGCGTGATGCCCGCTACGTTGTGTCGAACGACGATCGGCCTCGCGCTGGCGTCGGTAGCGGCCCTCGCCGGGTGTAGCGACTCCGGGTCGGCCGACACGACATCTGGGTCAGCAGATTCGGCCACATCGGCGCCGGACTCCTCCGCCACGACTGAAGCGTCGGTGAGACTGCCGCCGGTCAATGCAGGGGCCGACTACCAGATCGCCGGTGACTACGAGCTCGTCGGCGACACCGCGATAGTGTCGCGGGACTGGTTGGAAGGGGACCCTGCCGAGGGCGCTTACTCGATCTGCTACGTCAACGCCTTCCAGACCCAGCCCGACGATCCAGACATCGAGCGCCCGGACGAGACCTCAGCTTGGCCCGCAGCTCTAGTGCTCTCGGCTCTAGCCGATGACCCAAACTGGACCGGCGAATACCTGATCGACATCAGCACCCCAGACCTGCGCGCCGCTGCCGCCGAGTGGGTGGCGCAGATGGTCAGTACCTGCGGCGACAAGGGATTCGATGCGGTGGAGTTCGACAATCTCGACTCGTGGACCCGTTTCGCAGATGAGCCGTCGGTGCAGGCGCTGGTGACGTTTGGCCGCGATGACGCCGTCGCTTTCGCGACCCTGATCACCGAGCAGGCGCACAGCCTCGGTATGGCCGTTGGTCAGAAGAACACCATCGAGCTGATTGACGACGGTGGTGCAGAGCAGATCGGTTTCGACTTCGCGGTCGTCGAGGAATGCGGACGGTACGGCGAGTGCGAGGGGTACGCGGGGGCATACGAGGACCGGGTGATGGATATCGAATACACGGATCAGGGGTTCGGCGCAGCCTGCGATGCGTTAGGGGACCGCATCTCGATCGTGCGCCGCGACCATCTGGTCAGTCAGCCCGATGGTCCTGACTACGTGTTGGAGCAGTGTTGATGGTGCCGGATCTGGTGGGCCGTTAGAGCAGTGCGCCCTTCGCGGATGAAGTGCTGGCATGGGTCGACGATGTTTTGGGGAGATGGGCCATCGACGCACGGGTGGTGGTTGCTCCCCGATGGTGGGCCGACCCTGCTCGACAGCTCCGATGACGAGCAGACGTGGATCGATGTGCTGCGCCAGGTGGCCAACTTTCAGCGAGCACTCGCTGGCCAAGCGGAGTCGCTGGCGATGGTCCCCCGGCTGTCGGCGCGGGACGCGGAGTCCCATCTGTTCACGCTGATCGACGGCCTGGCAGCTCGCCCGCCGTCCGATGCGCAAGCCATCACCGCAGCCGAAGCGAGCACGTTGAGCGCGGGGTTGCGCGGCTTCAGTGCCGATATGGCTGTGCTCGATTCGCTCGGCATACCAGGCACACTGCAGATCAACGACGTGTACCTCGGGAATGCGTGTGGCCCGGCCCACGCCGGTGGTCCCTTTCGACTGTTCGATCTGGGCGATGCCTTCTGGTCTCATCCGTTCGCGGTGCTACACCTTCCGCTGCGGGCTTCGAGTGGCGTGGGTTTGGCCGACCCATTGCCGCCCGGTGCCGAAGAGGGCGCGCTGGCGTCGGCACACCTGGGCAGTGGCCCGAGGTCGGTCGTGATCAGTGGCCCGAAGTCCTGCGGGCGGCGGACCGGTTGGGTGCCGTGCACCGCGCCGCGTCCTGGGCACGGTTGCTCCGAGAGGTCGACCCTGACCGACTTGGTATGTCGCCGCCCCGGATCGTGGATTGGGTGCGGCAAGCGCTCACGTGAGTTCTGAGAGCTTTGGGGGTGCGTCATCTTCCTTCCGGGCACCCAAACAGGCAAAACCTCGATGAAACCGCTATCTCGGGTCGAAGTGGGTGCCTTTGCCTGTTTGGCTGCACCCAGCTGCCAGGGCTAGACGCTGGCTTATGCGGGATCAACGCAAACAGCGCGAACCCTGTAGTGAGTGCGAGCGGGCCAGCACCACCCCTGCCCGCCGCAACGAAGCCAACGCAGCAAACCCCCTCGGGTATGTCGGCCGTCACCTAAGCGTGTGGGGGCTGGGTTAGGGGGTGGAGCCTCGAACCGTATTTTCTGCCCCCGAATGCGGGGCAGAAAATACAGAGTTGCACTTCTAGCCGTGTTTGGCCTCAGCGGCTCTTTTGATGCCGTCGGTGGTGTGCTCGACGCCTTCCTGAACATCCTGGGGCTGTGCGCGCTCGCTGTTGATCTTGACCGTCAATTCGCACGTCTCCGCGCCGCGAGGGTCGATGTCGAGTTGCCCTTTGTAGTGGTTCGGCCCTTCAGAGCCCCACGTCAACGTTTTGCCTTCTGACGCGATGGTGAACCATGCTTCGCCCCGCACTTCTTGGGCAGGTGCATCGGAGGGATCAATCTGCGCCGTCACGTCGATAGTGCCTTCGCCGGTCTTGTGGGCGGCGGTCATTTGAGGTAAGTACTCAGGCAGATTCTCAACGTCCGAGAGGTACGTCCACAGTCGCTTCGCCGATACGTTGATCTCCACACTGCTGGTGTATTCAGTCATCCTTCAACGTTAGAGCCGATCTGATCTGAGTGCTCGTCATCGGCCAAAGTAATCGGTTGCCGTGGGGGCGACGAGCAATTAGCGTGCTGAATACACAGGAAGGGAGGTGGTCCGACTTCATGAACATTCTTCGGACATGTGAGGTGGCTCGCCGCTAACACGGTGACCCGACGCCGTTCCCGCAAACGGTGAGGACTGTGTGGCGAATCCACTCGAGCCACCGCGACCCGCAGGGCCAGAATTTGTCCATCTGGTGATGTCGTCCCACGACGACGCAACCTGCGGGTCCACCCATGCTCACCCGCAGGTCTGCCCCGTGAGGGGGGCGAGTCGGACGAAGGGCTTGTCACCTCGCCTCGCTACTCTTTCCCCATGCTCGCCGACATCATCCACCTTCGCCCCGCGCCACCGGCGCCTCGGGTGGCGGAGTTCTTTGCCGGTGTGGGTTTGGCGCGGATGGGTCTCGAGCGTTCTGGTTTCACAGCCGTGTGGGCCAACGATCTGGAAGCGTTCAAGCACCAGATGTATTCAGGCCACTACCAGGACGCTGACGACGTGGCATTCGTGCTCGGCGACATCGCTGACGTCCAGGGGAGGGACGTGCCTGCGGTGGATGTCGCGTGGTCGTCCTTCCCATGCACGGACTTATCGCTGGCCGGCAACCGTGCGGGGCTGGCGGGGCACCAGTCGTCGACGTTCTACCAGTTCACCCGGGTGCTGGCTGAGATGGGGGAGCGCCGACCGAGCGTGGTTGCCCTCGAGAACGTGACCGCGTTAGCTAGTAGCCACGGCGGTGAAGACCTTTCAGCCGCTATCCGCGAGCTCAACCGTCTGGGCTATTCGGTGGATGTGGTCGCTCTAGACGCTCGTCGGTTCGTTCCCCAATCTCGACCACGACTGTTCCTGATTGCTGCGCTGCATCCGCCGGCCGATGAGCCAGTCCCACACTCTGAACTTCGCCCTGACTGGCTTCAGTGGGTCTTCGGTGACCCGACGTTGCGCACTCACCGCGCAGCGCTTCCCGCGCCGCCCCCACCCCTGACCATGGGGCTCTCGGCGGCTTTGGAAAATGTGCCGCCGAGGGATTCGCGCTGGTGGGAGGCGGATCGAACGGCCCGGTTCCTCGGCTCTCTGTCGGTCCCGCAAGCGGCTCGTCTGCGCGTGCTGCAGTTCACCGACCACGAGAGTCATCGCACGGCATACCGGCGCACTCGTGCTGGGACAGCGGTGTGGGAGATCCGCGCCGACGACATCAGTGGCTGCCTGAGGACGGCGCGAGGTGGCTCGTCGAAACAAGCCGTTGTGCTGGCGGGCCATGGGAAGGTGGCCGTGCGCTGGATGACCCCGCGCGAGTACGCAACCTTGATGGGGGCCGGTTCGTACCGCCTGGAGGGGGTGCGGGACTCGCACATTTTGTTCGGCTTTGGGGATGCCGTGTGTGTAGATGCTGTCGCATGGCTGGCGGAGAACTATTTGATGCCGCTGGTGAAGAGTTCGGCGACCGCCCACGGCCGGTCAGAGTCGATGGCTCATGGGTAGCCGGGGGGTCGCTTCCTTTAACGATCCGGGGAAGAAGCCTCCGACAAAATCGATGCCTACGCGATTCGTTCAGGGCTTTCGGCAATCGCTGACGGATGCCTTGGCTGTGACCGATCTTGGTAGTGGCAACAAGTTGGGGTTGTGCATCGGCGTATACGCGTTCTTCGACTACGACGGAGAACCGATTTACGTGGGGCAAACCACCGAGAACTTCGGCACCCGAGTCGGGCGTCATTTGCGCGGACAACGCTCAGACACACTTGCATACCGGATTCTGGATCCCTTTGAAGTGGCCGAGATGGAGCTGTGGCCCCTAGAGAAGGCTCGTGCCCTATCGAAGGCTGAGCGCCGACGCGTCATGGACGCGTTGGAATATACGGTCTACGTTCAGGCCGTCAGAAAGTCGAAGTATCGAGCGATCTTGAACGAAAAGATCCCGCCCGTATCGAAAGAGGCTGAGTTGCCCGAGTCGCATCGATTCGACTTGGTGCCGGAGGGCCTGCGCGAAGACAGGGAGCATCCCGACGTGCGGATCGCTCGCCGCGCCGAGACGTTATCGCGGGTCGCAGCAGTTGCCCATGAGCGCGGCGAGGTGTCATCCGGGCTGCGACGGGTCATCGTCATCCAGGCGATCCGACTCGCCGACCTTGCAGCAACCAGGCTTTCGTATGCCGAGGGGCGCCCGGCACCCAAGCCGTTCGCTATCGATGTTCAGGAGTTGGTTGGTGATGTCTTCGCAGACTTTGAAGACCCGACCGATGAGGACGACGGTCTGTAGTCACTGACCGGCCGGAATACCTCGACCTATTCGACCCTTGCCACTAGGTCCGCACATCGATATCGAGGAGATGCATGTCGCACACTGCTGCACTGTCCACCGCAAGCGCCGGAGCCCCGCTAAAGGCCAACACCATTGAGCGCCGCGAACTGCGCGCCGACGACGTTTTGATTGACATTGCGTATGCCGGGATCTGCCACAGCGACATCCACCAAGTCCGCGAAGAGTGGGGGAGTGCCATCTTCCCGATGGTCCCCGGGCACGAAATTGCTGGCACCGTTTCGGAAATTGGTGACGATGTCACCGCGCACAAGGTGGGGGACCGCGTCGGCGTCGGCTGCATGGTCGATTCGTGTGGCGAGTGCGAATACTGCAAGCAAGGCCAGGAGCAGTTCTGCGCCAAGGGTGCAGTGATGACGTACAACGGCAAGGGTTTCGACGGCGAAGAGACCATGGGCGGCTACAGCCAACAGGTTGTTGTCCGCGACGCTTTTGTTGTCGGCATCCCCGACTCGATCGAGCTTGATGTTGCCGCGCCGTTGCTGTGCGCGGGCATCACGACCTACAGCCCGCTGAAGCGTTGGGGCGTAGGGCCGGGTAGCAAGGTCGCGGTCGTTGGCATGGGCGGCCTAGGTCACGTGGCCGTGAAGTTCGCGGTGGCTCTGGGTGCCGAGGTCACCGTGCTGAGCCGGACAACGTCAAAGAAGGACGACAGCATTAAATATGGTGCCGTCGACCACCTCTCCACCTCCGATGAGTCGACGTTCAAAGACTTGGCCTCGACCTTCGACGTCATCATCAATACGGTCAGCGCGAATCTGCCGCTCGACTCCTACCTCGCGACGCTGAAGCCCAATGGCGCGATGGTCAACGTCGGCGGGCCGAGCGACCCGTGCCAGTTCAGTGCGTTTTCACTGTTGGCTGGCGGCAAGGTGATGGCTGGCACGATGATCGGCGGCATCGCCGAGACCCAAGAAATGCTAGAGGTCGCGGCCAATCACGGCATCGGTGCCGAGATCGAAGTGATCAGCGCCGATGAGGTCAACGAGGCCTACGACCGTGTGGTCCACTCCGACGTTCGCTACCGCTTCGTCATCGACACGGCCACGATCAAGGCCTGACATTTCAGTGATTCAGTATGCCGACGCGCCCTCGGGTGCGTCGGCATACGTGTGTCTATGAGCGCAGGGATGACGGGACCCAGCGTGGCCCGGCAACGCTGGGGCACTCACTGCAGCCAGTGTGGCAAGACGGCTACTCTTGCGCACATGCCGACGGTAGCCTCCCGTGATCTACGGAATCACACCAAAGACGTACTGGATCAGGTGTCCGAAGGCGTGGCCGTGCACGGTCGCCCGGTGGCTGAAATCAGGCCTATTTCTCCGGTCATCCGAACGATTTTCGAGCGTCTTGAGGCAGTGCGCATTCTCACCGCCGCCCGCTCCGTCGACGACGCGTTGTCCGCCGATCTTGAGTGGATTTCCGGCGAGACCACCGACGACCTGGGCCCGATTGCGTGAGCGCGGCGCTGGTGGACACGAGCGTCTGGATTGCCCGCGAAGTTGGTCGCGAGGTCAATCTTTTGCTCGTGCCGGAGACAGTGTTTGTCTGTGATCACTCTTGGAGAGCTTCAAGCGGGCGTTCTCGCCGCTGCAGACACAGCCACACGCTCGCAACGATTGGAGACCGTCCGTAGTCTCGCGGCCATACAGCCGTTGCCGATTGATGGGGCAGTCGCTGCGCAATGGGCGCAGTTGCGTGTCCGCCTGCACGAGACCGGCCGAAGAATCAATGTCAACGACCTGTGGATTGCCGCGACCGCGCTGGTGCATCAACTACTACCGGTCCTTACCCAAGACGCAGACTTCGATGTCCTCGCTGAGATCGGCGCGCTTGAGGTCATCCGAGTCTGAAATAACTCGGAAGACACGGAAACTGACAGCCGCTGTCACGCGAATCCCCCGATGAGGATGGGCCTACGAGAAACTCAGCGCGTGGGTGGGCAAGCGAGCAAGTCTCGGCAGGCCGTGAGTGTCGCTGAGGTCGACGTTCACAATGAGCCGTTCTCGATCCAGGGGAAGGTCGGCCAGCATCAACTTCGTTCGACCAACCATGGTGAAGGTGTCGCCAGCGCCCACTCCCCAGATTAGATAGAAGAAACGGGTGCCCTTACGTCCATGGACGGCCGAGCCTCGGTGATCGCCATCCGTATCTTCTATTTCTGTGGCCCACTCAGCCTGTGCTGCGTCGCCTGGAAAGAGATCGACAGGGCGATCCTTAACTTGTATGCCTACGTGCAAATCACGGTAAGGGCCGAGATTGCGCCCCGGTAGGTCTTGCCCTCGGATGAGGAGTTCCGTCGGTCAAGCCTAGCCCGATCGCCATTGCGCGGAGAGGGTATCGGGCCCCCCCAACTCATCGCAGGATCGCCACAACTCAGTAATGAGTCGGGAAACTTCATCGGGTTGCTCGGCCTGGGCCATGTGGCCCGTTGTGGGCAGCATCACCGTGCGGGCGTGCGGAAGGGCTTCGGCGGCAGCAGCCAGGTGCACTAAGGGAAGCACCACATCCCGCTCGCCCCACATGATCAACGTCGGCACGGGATCGGCGAGCATGTTGCGCAGTAGGTCCGCTCGCCACTTCGGCTTGGTGCCCCGAATGCCGCCGATCGAGAGCAACGCCTTCCGAAACGACGCGGCCCTTCCAGGGATGGCTGCGAGCTCCAGCGCCAGATCGACTCTCGCCTCCGTGGCCAGGGACGGGTCGGCGTACAGGGACCGTTCGACGCGGCGGGCGCTGATGCGAGAGTTTCGAGCCAAGAGCCACGGGCCCAGCCCGTTGAGCGAGATGATCCGCAGCGCGGGAGTGACCTCAGCACCGAAGCCGGCGCTGGACTTTAAGGACAACGAGCGCACACGTCCAGGGTGTCGGGCATGCACCGTCATGGCGATGGCGCCGCCGAGCGAGTTGCCGACGATGTGCACAGGCCGCTTCTCGCCGGGCGCATCGAGGGTCGCAACGGCGGCATCGGCGAGCGACTGCAACCCCATGCCAGTGGCGATAGGCGGGGTGGAGCCAAAGCCGGGGAGGTCGAGGCTGATAATGCGGTGGTCGTGATCCAGCAGGTCGTGTTGCTCGGTCCAGTCGTCCAGGCTTCGTCCGATGCCGTGCAGCATCAGGACTGGTTCGCCGTCCTCGGGTCCGGTGACGCGCACGCGAACGTGCGTCCCGGCCGCCTAACGACACGAACCCCGGCCAGGTGGTGTGCGGATTCAGGAAGAGCGGTCGCGGCTGGAATCACTACTCGGGCATTCTGCTCAATGCGCTTCGCCGCCGTTGTCAGCAACCGGCCGCCCGCCGTTGGGGCAAGTCTCTCCACCACGTCGAGGACCTTGGCGGATCGCCCCACCACCACCCGGCGACGCCGCCGCTCGACCGCCTTCAGAATGATCCGAGCTGCAGCGGCGGGGTCCATGGTCAAGAACTGCTCGAAGGCGTCACGACCAGTCTTAGCTTCGGCTTCGTCGAGCCCGCTGGCGGTGCGCGAATCTCGCGCGATCCGAGTCTTCACCCCTCCCGGATGCACTGACGTCACGCCAATGCCGCGCGATCCGAGTCTTCACCCCTCCCGGATGCACTGACGTCACGCCAATGCCGCGCCCTGCGACGTCTTGAGCCAGTGCGTGGCTAAATCCCCGCAGCCCAAATTTGCTCGTGGCGTATGCCGACTGGCCGCCCGGCGTAACCAGGCCGAACAGCGATGAGAGGTTCACAACATGGCCGCCGGGACGCCGCGACAAAGCAGGCAAAAAGTCGCGGACTAACGCGATCGGTGCGTGCAAATTGATCTGTAGCAACCAATCGAACTCCTCGTCGCTGATCTGATCGAAGCGACCCCCGAGAACTACCCCGGCGTTGTTGATGAGCAGAGTCACCTGCGGATGCTCGGCCAACACGGGATCGGCCAAACCTGCCACCTGTTCACGGTCTGCGAGGTCGACCACGTGGGTGCTGATCGTCATACAGGGGTGGGCATCACGCAGTTCAGCGGCGAGCACCTCTAGCGGCTCGACTCGTCGATCCGCCAGCGCCACGTGGCTACCTCGCTCCGCAAGTTGCCGAGCGAGGTGCTCACCGATGCCACCGGCAGCGCCGGTCACGACTGCGGTGCCGCCAACAAACGTGTAGCGGCTGGGGACGCGGCGTGTGGTCGTGGCCATCTGGGCTCCTTGATCGGCGGAAAGGATGAAGTCCATGTCGGTGCTCAGTGATCCGTGCAGCAACTCTGGCGCTTCGACCAGGTAATTCTGAGCGTAGGTCCAGGGCCTTCGGGGTCCTAGAGTCGGCAGCTTGTCCAAGGCGCGCATCACGTAGCCCGCTTTGAGGTCGAGCAGGGGACGGCGCTCGCCAGCCGGTGCCTGGCCCGGCGCCGCGACGGCATACCCCTTGCGGTCCATCAGGTCGAGCAAACGGCACAGGTAACGCGCCACGAGGTCGGCGCGCAGCGTCCACGAGGAGTTGACGTAGCCGACGGTGAACATCAGGTTAGGCACGAGCTCGAGCATCAGCCCGCGATAGGCGACCCGCGACGCCGGGTCGACAACCTCGCCGTCGACCTCCACGACGACCCCGCCGAGCATCTGCAACCGGAGCCCGGTGGCCGACACGATGACGTCCGCAGGCAACACCTCTCCGCTGGCCAACCGGACCCCTCCGGGCACCAGCGTCTCCATCTTTGCGGTCACCACGGAAGCACGACCGGACGCGATGGCCTTGGTCAGATCACCGTTGGGGATGCGGGACACACGCTGGTCCCACGGCCGGTAGTCCGGCGTGAAGTGAGCGTCGAGGTAGGCGTCGTCCGGCAAGTCGCGCCTGAGGGTGGAGCGCAGGACGGCGGCGAAACGCTCCGGTCGTCGGCGGGCCAACGCGTAGGTGCCCTGGCTGAGCGCGATGTTCTTAGTGCGCGTCACGCGATAGGCCAGCGACTCCGGTAGTCGGCGACGCAGTTTTGCGTCGAGTCGGTCACGGTTGGGCATCGACGCCACCCAACTCGGCGTGCGCTGCAACATGGTTACGTGCGCCGCGGTTGTGGCCAGGGTCGGGATGAGCGTCATGGCGGTCGCGCCTGATCCGATCACGACCACCCGTTTCCCGCTCACGTCGAGGTCGTCCGGCCACTGCTGCGGGTGGACGAACGGGCCGGTGAAGTCGTCGCGGCCGGGGAAATCCGGCTGGTATCCCGAGTCGTAGTCGTAGTACCCCGCAGCCATGTGCAAGAACGAACACGTGACGGTATGCCGCCCCATAGGCCCGTCTGCAGCGACGGTCCACCGTTGATCGGTCGAGCACCACGACGCGTTGGTGACGGTGGTGTCGAAGCGAATGTGCTCGGTGATACCCGACTGCTCGGCCGTCGCCTCGACATACTCCCTAATCTCGGCGCCTTCTGCGAGGACCTTCTCGCCGATCCAGGGCGCGAACGGGAAAGCGAAGGTCGCGATGTCGGAGTCGGAGCGGATGCCGGGGTATCGGAAGAGGTCCCAGGTGCCTCCGATCTGGCTGCGCGCTTCCAGGATCTCGTATGACGTCTGGGGGCGTCGCTCGCTCAGGCGCCAGGCGACGTCAATCCCCGAGATGCCTGCGCCCACGATGAGAACGTCGACGTGGGCCCCTTGTACCGGGGCCGGGGTTGGGGTTTGTGGCACCGAGCCAACGTAAACCGCGGGGCCGACAGGCGCGACGCCACCCAAGGCAGAGGTGAGCCCAATCCTGCCCCGGGCCGCGCTATCTCAATACTGCCATCGATGATTCTGACGACCAGGCAGATCTAGCGGTGGCCCTCTCGATCGCGGACCTTTTCCGTTGGAGTGGCGAGGAAGCACGCCGCGAGGCGCACCGGATGATTCGCATTGTGTCGACATGGCGGTCGGTGGCTAGGACGATGGGTCTGTCGCATCGTGAAATCGAGGCGATGGCCCCCGCCGTAGCCGCCACGGAAAGTAGCGCGGCGCGGATGAACGTACGGTGTTAGATTCAGGTGATCCCACAACGAAGTGAGGTATGCCATGAGCCAAGACTCCGCCGAGATGAAGCAACAGTCGTCCACGCCTGATGACGATGACAGCACCAGGGCACCCCAAAAGGTGTGGATCTTCAGGGGGCTTGGTCTGGTCGTATCGCTAGTCGTGTACTTCCTGCTTGGTGGCGCTGACCTATCCCAGGACGGCCGGATCGTCGCCGCGATCGGTGCTCTGATGGCCGTGTGGTGGATGACGGAAGCAATCCCGCTGTCCGTCACGTCACTGCTGCCGATTGTCCTCTTCCCCAGTCTGACCGCGATCGAAGTAGACGACGCCACTTCGCCCTACGCCAACTCCATCGTGTTCCTGTTCCTCGGCGGGTTCCTCATCGCCATTGCGATGCAGAAATGGAGTTTGCACCGCCGTATCGCGCTGCTGACCCTGGCCAAAGTGGGCACCCATCCGCGTCAGATCATCCTGGGGATGATGATCTCGACAGCGTTCTTGTCGATGTGGGTCTCCAACACCGCCACTACTTTGATGATGCTGCCGATTGCTATGTCCATACTCGCCCTCGTGGTGGAGAGCACTAGCAAGACCAGCGGCGAGGGCACCGCCCACGAAGACCTGACCTCGGGCCGCGCAGTCAGCGACGTCATCGAGGATGCCGATGTGCGGCTCTTCGGCGTGGCGCTCGTGCTCTCTATTGCCTGGGCAGCCTCCATCGGCGGCCTCGGCACCCTGCTCGGCAGCCCGCCTAACGCCATCGTCGCTGGATACGTCAGCGAGGAGTTGGGCAAAGAGATCGGCTTCGTCCAGTGGATGATGCTTGGCGTGCCGCTAGTCGTGGTGTTTTTGGGGTTGGCCTGGTTCTTAATCACGCGGGTAATGTTCCGGTTTTCGCTCAGCGAGATCCCCGGGGGTAAGGAAATGATCGACGACGAGATCAAAGACCTGGGGCCGATGAGTCAGGGCGAGAAGACAGTGTTGGCCGTGTTTGCCGGCGCGGCATTTCTGTGGATCGTGCCGGGTCTGCTGGCGAGCATCGGCAGCCTGGGCGACCAGTTCCCCTGGTTGGACTCCCTCGACGACACAGTGGTCGCGATCGGAGCGGGCGTGTTGTTGTTCATTCTGCCCGGGGATCGCAAGGGTCACATGGTCCTCGATTGGGACGACGCTGAGAAGGGCTTGCCCTGGGGGGTGCTGCTTCTCTTCGGAGGGGGGCTGAGTTTGGCTTCGGCAGTCGCCGCGACTGGGCTTGACGAATGGTTTGGTACCCAAGTCGGCGGGCTCGAAGCGTTGCCGATCGTGCTGCTGTTGGCGGCCGTGGTGACGATTGTGTTGCTGCTCACCGAGGTGACCAGCAACACCGCGACAGCGGCGACCTTTATACCCGTGTTGGGGGGCGTGGCTGTGGGCATCGGCGTAGACCCGCTCACCCTGCTGATCCCGGCCGCCTTGGCCGCGACGTGCGCGTTTATGCTGCCGGTGGGCACTCCACCGAACGCGATCGTGTTCGGCACCGGGGCCGTCAAGATCTCCGAGATGGCCCGCGGCGGTGCCGTGCTCAACGTGGTCGGCATTCTGTTGATCACCTTGTTCGCGGTGGTGGTCGGGCCCTTCGCCTTGGGCTTAGTGATCTGAGCCAATCTGCCCGACCGTAGGTGAGAGGACGCCGGCATGGCTGGTAGGTATCGCATTGCGGCTATTCCCGGTGATGGCATCGGGAAAGAGGTAGTGCCCGAGGGAGTGAAGGCGCTGCACGCTGCCGCCGAAACGTTCGGGTTCGAGTTGGAAATCGTGGACTTTGGTTTCGCCAGCGTGGACTATTACGCGGAGCACGGTCAGATGCTTCCTGACGATTGGTTCGACACCCTTAGTTCATTCGACGCCATCTTCTTCGGTGCGGTGGGATGGCCGGAGACGGTCCCGGATCACGTGTCGCTGTGGGGCAGCCTGTTGCAGTTCCGCCGGGGTTTCGACCAGTACGTGTCCTTGCGTCCGGTGAAATTGCTTCCTGGGGTGCGTAGCCCGCTCGCGGGCCGGGTGCCGGGCGATGTCGATTTCTACGTGGTTCGGGAGAACACGGAGGGCGAGTACTCCAGCATCGGCGGGAAGATCTTTGAAGGCACCGACAGGGAGACGGTGATGCAGGAAACGGTCATGACCCGCATCGGGGTCGACCGGATACTGAGGTATGCGTTCGAGTTGGCTCAGTCCCGCCCGAAAATGCACCTGACGTCGGCAACGAAAAGCAACGGAATTTCGATATCGATGCCGTACTGGGACGAACGCGTCCAGGCTATGGCCGCTGGGTACCCGGAAGTCGAGGTGGATAAGTACCATATTGACATTCTCACGGCTAACTTTGTGCTCCACCCGGATTGGTTCGACGTGGTCGTGGCCAGCAACCTGTTCGGTGACATCCTCTCGGACCTCGGCCCGGCGTGCACGGGGACTATCGGGATCGCGCCGAGCGCGAACATCAACCCGGAGCGAACCTTCCCGAGTCTCTTCGAGCCGGTGCACGGGTCCGCGCCAGATATCGCGGGTCAGGGCGTCGCCAACCCGATCGGCCAGATCTGGTGCGCGTCGATGATGCTGGAGCACCTGGGCGAGCCCGAGGCTGGGGCCGCCGTCCTGCGGTCGATTGAGAAAACTCTTGAACGCGGAGGTGAGGTCCTGACCCGGGATATGGGTGGGTCGGCGACCACGGTGCAGTTAGGGTCCGCGATCTGCACCGAGATTGCGGCCCTGCGGCAGGTTCAGCCTCAGTAGGAATCATCCCGACGAAACCATCCCGATCAAAGTAGGAGTAGTGCGATGGAGGACCGGCGGAGCGTCCACGAGCAATTGTTTCCCGGTTTCGACCTGCGATCGCTGCCCACCACAACCACCGTCGACATTTCCTTTTCCATCGGGGGCAAAGGACCGCCGCTGTTGCTGCTTCACGGTCACCCGCAAACCCACGCCATCTGGCACCGCGTCGCCCCCGAGTTGTCCCGTCGGTTCACTCTCGTGATGGCCGACCTACGGGGGTACGGCGACTCCAGCAAACCAGGCGGGGGCTTAGACCACGTGAACTATTCCAAACGCGTGATGGCCAACGACATGGTCACCCTGATGGGCGCATTGGGATTCGACCGTTTCCACGTGTTGGCCCATGACCGCGGCGCCAGAGTGGCTCATCGGTTGGCCGCCGATCACCCGCGAGCCGTCCGCCGACTGGCCGTGCTGGATATAGCACCGACATTGGCGATGTACGAGCAGACCACCGACACGTTCGCCCGCGCCTACTGGCACTGGTTCTTCCTCATCCAACCGGCCCCACTGCCGGAACGACTCATTGAAGCTGACCCGGACGCCTATATCCTGGACATGATGGGCCAGCGCAGCGGCGGTTTGGCCCCGTTCCACCCCGCAGCGCTGGCCGAATATCGGCGATGCCTAGCGATACCGGGAACGGCCCACGGGCTCTGCGAGGACTACCGGGCCTCGGCAGGGATTGACCTAGACCACGACCGGGTTGATCGGCAGGCTGGCCGCACACTCGAGATGCCCGTTCTCGCCCTATGGGGCCAAGAGGGCGTGGTTCATCGATGCTTTTCACCGTTGGAGGAGTGGCACCGGGTAGCCCACGACGTCCGGGGCGGACCGCTACCGTGCGGGCACTACATCGCCGAAGAGGCTCCAGCAGAACTTCTGCAAGCGGTCCTTCCGTTCCTGGAAAATTAGTGAGCTCGGTCCTCGATTGAGCGGCGAGTCGATCAGATCGTCCGGCTGTCGTCCTGTGACTCACCACCGGTCACCCAACGTGGGTCCGTGCGTCCGCCGCCGTAGCCGAATGGTTGGGCCGGTGGCCGGTGAACGAGGTCGCGGCGAAATCCGCGCCGGGCGACCATGATCAATGCGCCGGCAATCGCGAACGATGCGGCAGCGGCCCACCACGCTGGGGTGAACCCGCCCTGGGCCACGACCAGGCCGAATGTGGCCGGGCCTACCGCTCCACCCACGAACGCCCCCGCTTGGACGACGCTGGAAGCCTGACCCGGAGCGTCCCTGCCCACCCTGGAGACGGCATACAGCAAGAGGCCTGGCCAGGACCAACCCAGCGCGAAGGCGAGTATGCCGAACGTCACGACAGACCATGGCTGGTGCACCGCACCGATCATCGTCAGGCAGATGCCGCCGATGGCCATTTGGCCCGCAACGACCACCAGGTTGCCACCGTGCCGCCGATCGGCCCTCATGCCGACGAGCACCCGGACCACGATCGAGCTGGCCGACCCGCCGGACATCAGCAGCGCGGCCTGGCTCACGGTCAGGCCAACGTCGTAGGCCCAGGTCGCGAGGTAGGCACCGAAGAAGTTCGCCGCTGCGCTGCCGCAGGTGACGGCGAGGCCGCACAACAGCAAGGGACCGCGGGGCGCTCCCTCCCAGGCGCGTGTCCGAGCCCCCCTCGCCCGCCCTCCAACCGTGTCCGGCCGCAACAAAGCCAATACGACGACGAACAAGCCCAGCACACCCGTTATCGCGAATGAGCTGCGCCACCCGAACGCGGCCGTGGTCGTCGGGACAGCGAGCCCGCCGAGCATGATGGCGGCAGGCACGGCGCTCTGTTTGACGCCGAAACCCAAACCACGACGTCCGGGGGGCAGTACGCGGGACAGGGTGATGTTCGACGTGACCTGACACGCTGCGTTTCCGGCCCCCAGAACGGCCATCGCCAGGACAACGGTCCACCAGTCACGGGAAAGAACCGCGAGAATCAGCCCGCCAGCTGCGACCAGCCCTCCGGCTACCGCTGCGCTTACGCGCCTGGACCACCTCTCGATCGTCCGAGCAGCGCTGATCGTCACCAGCGCCGCGACTGCGAAGAAGGTGCTGACAGCCACACCTAAGCCCGCAGCCCCGAAACCTAGGTCTTCGGCAATGAGAACCGCCTGAGCAGCGAGCAGGAACGGCGGGATGGCACCTAGGGTCGTGAGCGAACTCGCCGCCAGCATCGTGACGGCGGTGCCACTCACCATTCGGCCGTTCACAGTTGCCCTTCTGTGATATAGCGACCCAATACGTGTAGGTCGCGAAGACTGATCATGGAGCGACGCTGCGATCGGTGAGCAGACGTGCGGCAAGCGCGGCCAAGACGGCACCCATGAGATAGCGCTGCGCCCGGAGCCAGGTGGGTCTAGTGGACAAGAACGTTGCTAGTGCCCCGGCGAAGATCACGATCAGGGCGTTGACGGTGAGGGCGATGATGATTTGGACGCCCCCCAGCATCAGGCTCTGCGCGACGACCGCACCCCGATCCGGGTCGATAAATTGCGGCAGCAGCGTCACGTAGAGCACCGCGATCTTGGGGTTGAGCAGGTTGGTGACCAGGCCCATTGTGAACAACCGCCGTGGCCGATCAATGGGCATCCCCTCTTTGGGGGAGAACGCGCTGACCCCACCAGGTCGGACGGCTTGCCAGGCCAACCACAGCAGATACAGACCACCGGCGATCTTCAGGGCGGTGTATGCCGCCGGCACGGCCACGAAGACCGCGGCGAGACCGAGCGCTGCAGCAGCGAGGTAGACGAAGAATCCGGCCGCCACTCCGAGAAGCGAAATCAGCCCTGCTCGACGGCCTTGAGTGATGGATCGCGACACCAGGTAGATCATGTTCGGCCCGGGCGTCAGGACGATCCCGAGCGCCACGATGCTGATGCCGATCAGGGCGGCGGTGCTGATCACGGGGTCTGCTTTAAGGCTGCGGTAAAGGTGGCGGTGCCAACCGCTTGGTCGGGGGCACCAGGGAGTTTGCTCGTCTTGGGGTCGGAGTCGTAGTCCTGCTCGAAGGTGAGGGTGCGGTTACCGGCGTAGGGAACGTCGAAGACGTATCGAGCGCCGGTCAGGCCCTCCCGCAACTCATCAGGGGTGTCTTGGTAGTAGTTCAGAACAGTCACGGCCGGCTCCCCGTTGACCTCGACGATGGTGGATCGAAGCTTCAAGGCGTACAACTCCGACGGATCGGTCTCCAGGGCCGGCCAGGTCGCGAACGGGTCGAGGGCGTTGGTCAGGATGGGCACGACCAGCCAAGAACGTCCCTCTTTCGCCCACCCCTGCCCTTCGAGGTACGGCGTCGAGGTGGCGTCGAGGATGCGGCAGGTCACGACGTTATCGCCGTCGTAGAACTCAAAGCCGGGCGCGGTGATTGTCCACTCGTTGTCGCATTCTGGTGCCGAGATCGTCCAGGTCGGCGCGGCATATAGACCTGAGGCGATGGCAGTGTTGAGGTTCCTAATGCCGGGGGTGAACCGTTGAGTCACCCCGTCATAGGTCACCTCCACCACGACCTCGGTCGGGGCTTCTGCTAAAGCCACATAGACCGATTTCTCGAGTAGTGGCGTGCGAGCGTTCGGTTTACCCGACTGATCGGCCAGCAGGTCGTAGCGGTCCGCGTCGGCAACAAGCACCACCTCGGCCGTTCGGGCGAAGTCGAGATCAAGGTATTGCTGCGCCTTCGAAACGTCGCTCGGAAGGGTAGCCCAACTGACGCCCACCCAGTGGCCCGTCTCGGCGGCGTCGTGGACGCCGAGAGGAAGGTCTTCTAGTGGTTCGGTGACGTTGAGGGTCATCGCACCGTAAGGAACGTTGACGACCGTCGAGGTGCCGGTGACTTGGGAGTCGACCTCGACCACGGTGCCCGACGATGTGCCGCCGCGCAGGTTGAGCCAGATCACGAGGGAGACAACAGCCAGAGCCGCTATGACGGCAGCAATGCTCAGGCGAGCGACGAGTCTGCGCTTCGCAGGCGCAGGCTCGATCAACGACATGGCGGCATGTCTGTCAGTCCCCCTGCTCGGCGAGGGAAACGATGATTCCGTCGGGGCCGCGGACGTATGCCATGCGCCATACACCCTCATAGTCGCCGACCCCGCCGACGAGCTCGTAGTTGTCGTCGCTCATGCGCTTCAGCGCGGCGTCGAGGTCGTGAACTTGGAAGGCGACGTTGCGCAGCCCCAGTTCGTTGGCCATCGCGGCTGGTGACCCGGGCGTGTGGTCAGGCCGGACGAATCGCGAGAGCTCCAGCGCGGTGCCGCCGTCGGGCGGTCGGAGCATCACGATTTCGGTGCGGGCATCAGGGATGCCGATCACCGTGTCGAGAAACTCGCCGTCAACGAAGGTGCGGCCCTCGACCTCGAGGCCCAGCGCGACGAAGAACTCTGTGGCCGCGTCGAGGTCGGTGACGGTGATACCGACGTGGTCAAAAACTTTCACGAGTGACATGGGGCCTATCGTTGCCGAAAAAGCCCCAGCAAGGAAGATCTCTCGATGACATCCAAGGAGCCTGCCATTGTGAGTCAGCAACTAGGCGTCGTCGCTCGGCTGTTCCCCGACATCATGAGTGGGGCAAAGACATCAACGATCCGTTGGAACGAAGGTCCCATTGCCCCCGGGCTCATGTGTTACGTCTGCGACGAGGCACCGCATACTTCAATGGTGGTCCTGGTGACGTCGTGCACGACTATGCCGCTGAGTGAGGCTGCGACGTTTCTTGGCCGCGAAACTGACTGGCCGCCGCCGGTCATGCTCGAAGGTATGCGCGAGCACTATCCGGATATCGAGTTGAGCGACGTGGTCGTGGTGATCGAGCACCTTCCGCCGTCCTAGCTCTCTCTGACAGCGGCGCTCTTTTCTAGGCCGAGGGTCTCTTCCATCTCCTCCAAGGGGATGCCCTTGGTCTCGGGCATGATCTTGATGACCCAGAAGGTCATGGCGATTCCGCAGGCAAAGAAGAACCCGAAGGCGACCCCGCCTCCCAAACTGCCGGCGATGGCGGGGAACGACCATGACACGGCTGCCGCGAAGGTCCAGTGGGTCAGAGCGCCCCACGACTGCCCACGTGCCCGGATGGGGGTGGGGAAGATCTCGGCGATGAAGACCCATATGACCGCCCCCTGGCCAAAGGCGTGGACCGCCACGAAGACCACAATGCCGACCACGACTATGCCGCCGGTCAGGCTGGTGAAATTGCCTTCGAAAGCAAAGAACATGTAGGTCAAAAGCCCGAGGCTGAGGATATATCCGGCGGAGCAGACCAGCATCAGGAAGCGGCGGCCGACCCGGTCGATGAGGTACAAGGCACCCATCGTGGCCAACAGGTTCGCTAATCCAACGCCGGCGCTATTGAGGAAGGCCGCGCTTTCGCCGAGGCCGGCGCTTTCGAAGATAGTCGGCGCGTAGTAGAGCACGGCGTTGATTCCGCCGAGTTGATTGAAAGCGGCGATAGCGAAGGCCAACAAGATGATCTTGCGGTGGGCCATCGTGAAGAATCGGACGTTAGGAGTCTTCTTATCTTTGGCCAATGCCTCCTGGATCTCTTCGCGTTGGAACGTCGCTTCCTCCTTGTCAGCAGACAGACGCTCAATCGTCGCTGTCGCCTCTTCGGTGCGACCCACGCTCATCAACCATCGGGGGCTCTCAGGGACGATGAACAGCAACAGGAAGAAGGCGAGGGCGGGGATGGCTTCGACCCCAAACATCCAGCGCCACGCGGTTTCGTCGGGAAAGATGCTCAGAATTGCGAAGTTGGAGAGGTAAGCCAACAGGATGCCCACGGTGATGTTTAGCTGAAACAGCCCGACGAGGCGACCCCGGTCTTTCGGAGGGGCTACTTCAGCGTTGTAGATAGGTGCGACGGACGTTGCGGCCCCTACGCCGATGCCCCCGATGAACCGGAAGATCATGAACAAGGTCCAATCGGTGGCGAGCGCACTGCCCAAGGCCGAGACGACATACAATATGCCGATCGCGTAAAGGACCGGCTTGCGGCCGTACTTGTCCGCCGGATTGCCCAGGCCTGCGTAGGCAGCGCCGACAATCGTCCCGATGAGCGCGGTGGCCACGGTGAATCCGAGGCTGAACCCGGATAAATCAAAAACGCGCTCGAGGTCTTTGGCGGTCCCCGAGATCACCGCCGTGTCGAAGCCGAAGAGGAGGCCCCCGAGGGCGGCGATGATGGCGCTGCGCAGGACGAGAGGCTGCATGGTGAGCTCCGTTGCTCGAGGAACAGGTGACTGGCTTCGGCACCTAGGTTGCGAGTCAACCACCGAAACTCAGGTTGAGCGAGGTGAGGCGCTTCCCAACCTTTCTGGCGTCCCCTTGCGTTTACCATCACGGAACTCATCCGGTGGTCGGTCGAGAAGGTCCGGCACCACAACGTGATCGGAGCGGACAGTCCGAACGATAAGTGAGTCCGAGGGACCCCTGTGCGCACCTCGGCGTTCAAGACCGATAGGCAACCGCGACTACGGCTCGAGTATGACAACATCCCAGTCTGTGAGGGCGCTCGCGTCGCACGATGAAGACGTGGTGATCAGGATTCGTTCGTCGGCTCCGGCGGCCTCAGGGAAAGAGTCGATCTCCTCGAATGAGCACGGCGCAAAAGGTTGCACGCCACTGAGGCTGAGCTCTGAACTCCACGAGGACACCAACTCGGCACCGCGGCTCTGGCCGTAGGCCAGCGCGAATTCGGCGTCACGGCGGGCGTCGATAACGTTGAGCTCCCGCTGGACGTCAACCCACACCGGGGCCATCGGGTTCGACGAGTCAACGAAGACGAAGACCTGAGTGGTGTCGGCCAGCGCGGTCTCGGCAGCAGCGAACCCGCCGAAGAGCACGCCCATCAGCACAACCCAGATCCCGAGGGGCTTCACACGTGCCGCATATCAGCCGCCCGCATTGAACAATGCGGCGATCTTGAACTCGACGTCGTCCTCGCTGGCGTCGATGCTCGCGGCCTCGACCAGCGAGGAAACTGCCGACAACTCGTCGAGGTCGGCCTCGAATCCCACGGTGTAGACCGGGATGCGCAGGCCAGCAATCATCGTGCTGACCTGGTCGAACTCTAGGCCGTCGGTGGTTTCGCCGTCGGTCAGGACCACCAAGATCGGCTTGACCTCAGGATCGGTCTGGCGCTCTTGGTCCAGCAAGGACAGTCCGAGCACGATTCCGTCGTACATGGCGGTGCCGCCGCTGGGGGAGAGATCCTCGGCGATGGCCGCAAATTTGGCCTGCTGGTTGAGGTCGAACTTGCCGATGTCCATGCGCTTGGTGGCCTTGTCGTTGAACTCCACCACGCCCACGCTGGTGGTGGGCTTGACGAACTCGCGTGCCGAGAGCATCGCCTTTTGGAGCGCGGTGATCCGCGAGCCGTTCATCGAGCCACTCACGTCCACCACGAAGACGGTGGCCACGCGACGCCCCCCGTCCTTCTTGTCCTTCCAGACGTTTTGAGCCTCGATCAGCGCCGAGCCGGAAGGGGTCTTGAGGGTGGGCGTGTAGTCCGCAGGTTCGAAGCCCATTTCTTTGGAGCGGTTCTGCCACTCCGGCTGTTGCAGGAAGTCGCCGAAGAGGTCGAGCACTTCCTTGTCGGCCGCAGACAGATCGCCGACGCCGACCAGCGGGTTGTTATGGGCCGCGCCGAACGGAATGAAGGTGTAGCCGCTGTCGAGAGTGTCTGTGTTGGTGAAGGTCTGCCACTCCATGACGAAGGTGTCGAGGGTGCCGGTGTCGCTCTCGACCGAATCGCGCATCTGCAGGGTGGTCAAGGCCACGAAGGGCACCTGACGCTGGAACTGCTCGAAGACGCTGGCCACATCAGGGGAGGTGAGGTTGGCTTCGTCGCCCTCGGCGATGGCGTCCAAGACGGTGACCAGGAAGTTGAGGCCGGTGCTGGAGGCGAAGGGGTCGGTGTAGCCCATCACCAAATCGCCAGCTAGCACGGCGTCAACCAGTGTGGTCGCGTTGAGGTCGCCGTACTTAGCTTCGATCTCGGCGGCCTTGTCGTCCTTCATGACGATTCCGGCCACGTTGCTCACGGTGCGCTCGCTGATAGGGGTGATGGTCGCGAACTCCGCCGACATCTCTGTCCACAACTCGTTGGACGGGCTAAAACCCTGGGGCAACGTGTCACCGCGCGCAATGAACTGGTATCCGGTGCCTGAGGCGATACTGCGCAAGTCGACTCCGGCGCTGCTGCCGTCCGCCAACGTGGGGTTGGACTCGTTGAAAACCTCGGTAGCCTCGGTCATCCATCCGTCGCTGTCTTGGCCGGACTTCTCCGTGGATGCCCACACCTCGACGACATCGTCGGCACCGCGGGATTCGACGACCACAGGGAACTCGTCAATGGGGGGAAGAGTATTGGAGAGGTTGGCACCCGTGGGGGGAGCGATCGATGCGCTGCGCGTGACCAGGTCGTCTTGCCATTCGATCTCGTCGGCCAGCTCGTTCAGGCGGATCGAGGCCTCGGCGGGCTCCAGCGGATCATCATCCCCGCCGAGGCTGAACCCACATCCGGTGACGCTGAGACTGAACGCGAAGGTGCCGATGAGCGCGGTAGCCAGTCGGCGGCGCGCGTTCATCGGTGGTCCTGATCGGTGGTCGCGTCGGTCGTGTTCGTGTTCGTGCTCGTCTCGATCGCGCCGGAGCTGCGGGGCGAAGGCGCTTCGAGTTGATCGGCGGCACCCCGGCCTCGCTCCATCCGGTCAATCGTGGACTCGCTTGCCGTGGTCAACGCGTCGAGCTCGAGGATGTTGGCGGCCATGGTCGGCAGCGCCTCCCGGCGGTAAGTGGAGATCTCGTTGAGCGCCATGTCGATGTCTTCGAAAGCGCTGCGCAGCGAGTCCATGTCGAGCATGGTCGACGTCGCCTGACGGTGAATGTCGGTGCCTTGAGTGCGCAGGCGCTTCGCCGTGCCCGCGATCATGTCGGAGGTCGTCGAGTTAATCGCGTCGATCTTGTCGAGCACGATCTTCTGGTGCGACATCGCCAGGGCAACGGTCACCGCCACCTGAAGGGCGCTGACGGTGACGTCAAGGGCGCGGTTGACGCCACGAATGAGCTCGCGGTTGTTGCGGATGATGAGCTCGGTGGCGAGCACTCCCTGCTGGTTCACCGCCAACTGCTGCTGCAGGTCCAGGGTGCGCTGACGGATCGCGAAGAGGAGGTCTTCCTCGACGAACTGACGACGGGGGTCATCAGGCCCGATGTCAGTCTCCAGCCGCCCCACGATGGCGGTGTCCAGGGCGTGGGCCAGCGCGATCTGATCGCCCAAGCCCAGCGTGAGGTCGCGCATTTTGCCCTGGTCGTCCGAGAGCGTGATGTTGTCCCGCTTGAGCTCGTCACGGCCCTTCTCTAGGGAGCCGATGATCGAGTCGATCTGTGTTTGAGCGCTTTCGTAGCGCATGAAGTACCGCTTCAACGGGGTGCCAACCCCAGGAAGGTTGCCTAGGGCGCGAGTGAAGAAGCCTGCGTTGGTGTCCAGGCTTGAGGGATCAAGCTTCTCCACCTCAACGCGTAGGTCACCCAAAGAGCGGGCGACCGGGCCACCGTCTTCGCTGGCGTTGGCGATCTCTCGCATCGGGGTCTGCAACATCTTGGAGCGGGTTGCGGCGCGCTGCTGCAAGTCGCGGCCCATGCCGTCAATCGCTGCTCGTGCGGCGTCGCGGTTGGATTGGCTCTGCGGGTCGATGGCGAGCAAATGGCCTACCTGATCGGCCGCCTGGAGGGTCAACTCATCGGTCGGCTCCGGCTCGACGATGGCCACCGCAGTCTGGGCGCTCGCCACGTCCAAGTTGAGATTGAGCACGACGGGGTGGTCGCTGCCCGCGGTCGCTGCCTGGGTGTCATCGGTCATGTCGAGCTCGCTTTCTACACGTGTGGATCAGTGGTCAGTCGGCATACTTGGTGGCGCGGTCCGCGAGCTCTTCCAAGGCGGCCATCGCCACGTCGGCATCCTCGGGGCGCTTGCCCATCGGAACGTCGGCAAGGGCGGTGCTGGTGCGGTCTAGGTGTACTGACCACGGAGGTTGGTGACACGGGGTGATGTGCTGGACATGGTGAGAACCTCCGGGTGGGGTGGGGCTATCTGACGGCTCACATCACACCACGGAGGTCCTCATGTCCCACG
>JAABUN010001679.1_pt1 | contig 46219 bp, 39 predicted proteins | sample 5559311 | NCBI WGS metagenome assembly JAABUN01 (sample SAMN10711877, study PRJNA513370) | rock metagenome | isolation source: Antarctica rocks | place: Antarctica: Victoria Land, Siegfried Peak sud
ATCTTCGCGTACTGCACCCAAAACCGGACTGGACATGATCTCTGGATTCCTAGTTCTCGCCCCACGCGACTAAACGGACTTGCTACGAGCCCCTGGTACCGTTCCAGCCTGACACGTAGGGCTGCGGGCGCTGTCCGGAGCGGGGGTCGCGTTCAGCTTCCAGATCGTTACGCTGCTCGTCCTCGGCGCCTTCCTGCTGCTGCCCCGAGTCCTCCTGCGTGCGATGAATCGTCGCCGCCGGGCGGTAGCGTAGGCCGGAGATCCGTTCCACCCGAAAGGCACGCCATGATCACCGCTTTCGTCCTCATCCAGACCGACGCCTCGCGCATCCCGGAGAGCGCCCAGGCCATCTCGGAGATCGAGGGCATCAGCGAGGTGTACTCCGTGACCGGCGAGTGGGACCTCATCGCGATCGCCCGTGTGACCCGCCACGAGGAGCTTGCAGATGTCATCGCCGATCGGCTGTCGAAGATCGAGGGCGTGCGGTCCACCACGACCCAGATCGCCTTCCGCTCCTACTCGCAGCCCGACCTCGACGCCGCGTTCTCCCTGGGCTTCGACAGCTGATCCCGGCCCTCGTTCATTCGGTGGACCGACGGGGGTGCTGAACACCTGTCGGCGCACACAGGGACGCCCGTCAGAATGAGCGGCTGACCTCGACCCAGCGCTCGAGCACGTGTGCGGCGGCCCCCGAATCAATGGACGTCCGCGCGCGCGCCATCGCCCTGCGAATCCTTCCGACGAGGGGTCCCTCCGCATCCTCGTCCAACGCCACGAGACCGGCCGCGGCGTTGAGGACGACGGCGTCGCGCACCGGACCTGCCTCGCCGGAGAGCACCGCGCGCACCACGGCCGCATTGCCCGTCGCGTCGGTGCCACGTAACGCATCGACGGGGACGACGTCGAGCCCGAAGTCTCCGGGGTGCACCTCGTGCTCCTGCACCCGCCCGTCGCGGACTTCCCACACGGTCGAGGTTCCACTCGTAGTCAGCTTGTCGCGCCCATCGGCGCCCCGGAAGACGAGGGCGCGTATACCTCGCGCGGCCAGCACTCCGGCCATGAGTGGTGCCATCCGAGCGTCGGCACAGCCGACCGCCTGTGCGCTCACGCCCGCAGGATTGCTGAGGGGGCCCAGGAAGTTGAACGCGGTGGGGATACCCAAATCACGACGAGGAACGGCTACATGCTTCATGGACGGGTGGAAGACCTGTGCGAAGCAGAACGTGATGCCAGCTCTCTCGGCGGTCCGTGCGACCTCGGACGGAGAGAGATCGAGCCGGACTCCGAGTTCCTCGATCACATCGGCGGCACCCGATGCCGACGACGCTCCCCGATTCCCGTGCTTGACAACCTTCGCGCCAGCACCTACGGCGACCAGGGACGACATCGTCGAGATGTTGAGCGTGTTCAAGCCGTCACCACCGGTTCCGACGATATCCAGGGTGGGTCCTGCCACCTCGATGCGGTGCGCCCGGCCGAGCATCGCCTGCACGAGCCCGAGGAGCTCACCGACGGACTCGCCCTTGCCGCGGAGGGCGACCAGGAAGCCCGCGATCTGCGCATGAGTCGCCTCCCCGGCCATGATCGTGTCCATGGCCCATCGGGTCTGACCCGTACTCAGGTCGACACCTCCCAAGAGGGACGAGAAGATCGACGGCCAGGTCGGTCGTGCCGCGCCAGCGTTCGTTGTCAGGCTCACCGTCCAAGATTATCTACGAATTGTAGAAAGTCATCACGGGGAACTTCCGCGCAAAGACAGGCGTTCCGCGCCGCTAGCCCACCGGACAGTGCCTGCGTGGACCGATTCGCGTTGGTGATCGCGATGATCGTGGGGACATAATGACTCTGTGACATCTGTGACTCGAGCCCCCAGCGCCGCCCCCCATCCCGCACTCAACCGCCCCAACATGGTCTCGGTCGGAACCGTGGTGTGGCTGTCCAGCGAGCTGATGTTCTTCGCCGCCCTCTTTGCGATGTACTTCACCCTCCGCTCCACCTCCAGCGGGCTGTGGGCCATGGAGACAGAGAAGTTGAACGTGCCGTTCGCCCTCGTGAACACCGTGGTCCTCATTTCCAGCTCCTTCAGCTGCCAGTTCGGCGTCTTCGCCGCGGAGCGTCTGCAGCCCCGCAGGACGGGTGGGCTCTTCCAGCCGTCCCGCTGGGGCATGGTCGAGTGGTTCCTGCTGACCTTCTTCATGGGCGCCATCTTCGTCTCGGTGCAGGCCTACGAGTACGCGGAGCTGGTCTCGGAGGGTGTCTCCCTGTCGTCCAACCCCTTCGGATCGGCCTTCTACATCACCACCGGTTTCCACGGCATGCACGTGGTGGGCGGGCTCATCGCCTTCCTGTTCATCATCGGCCGCGCCTTCATCGCCCGCCAGTTCGGACACTTCGAGGCCACCTCGGCCATCGTCACGTCCTACTACTGGCACTTCGTCGATGTCATTTGGATCGGCTTGTTCATCATCATCTACTTCCTTCAGTAATTCCCTCCTGTAAACTCTTCTACTAGAGGTAGAATTCAATGAAGAACCCCGGCACCGCTCGCACGACAAAAGGCAGGAACCACTCCGTGAAGGCACTCTCCCAGAGGCGGCGTCACCCACTCGCGGCGTTTGCGCTGCTGCTGATGGCACTCCTCGTCACCGGCGGGATCTACGCTGCGGCCAGCACCGCGAACAGGGCGCAGGCTCAGACCACCACGTTCACGGCCAACGACGTCGAAGAGGGCGGCAAGCTGTTCTCGGCGAACTGTGCCTCCTGCCACGGGATGGGCGCCACGGGGTCCGAAGCAGCACCGACGCTCGTCGGTGTGGGCGCTGCCTCGGTCGATTTCCAGGTCGGCACAGGCCGGATGCCCCTGCAGGCGGATGGCCCGCAGGCGCCTGCCAAGCCCGTCCAGTTCACCGAGGAGCAGATCAGCCAGCTGGCAGCGTACGTCGCGTCGCTCGGCGCAGGTCCCGGCATCCCGTCCGATGAGTCACTCAGGGCCTCCGAGGGCGATCCCTCCAAAGGCGGGGAACTCTTCCGCGTGAACTGCGCCATGTGCCACAACGCCGCGGCGGCCGGTGGTGCGCTGACGCGCGGGAAGTACGCTCCGGCGATTCACGGCACTAGCCCGAAGCACGTCTACGAGGCCATGGTCACGGGGCCGCAGAACATGCCCGTCTTCAATGACGCAAACATCTTGCCGGAAGACAAGCAGGACATCATCGCGTTCCTCGATACCATCGAGGCGCAGGGTTCTCCTGGCGGAGCCGACCTCGGCTCGCTCGGACCGGTCTCCGAAGGCCTCTTCATCTGGGTTGCCGGCCTCGGGGTCATCATCGCCTTCACCGTGTGGCTCACGTCGCGGTCCTCCTGACCATCCGCCTACACCTCGTGAACGAATCAACGACAAGACTTGTAGTACCCAATGAAGGATGAGAGGGATCATGGCCGATTCTAGTCACGGCGCCCCGGGAACCTCGGTCACCGTCGCTACGCCGGGCCGGGAGCTGGACGAGTTCGAGAACCCGGGCCTTCCGCCCCACCGCCCGCGTCTTGCCGACCGTGATCGGCGCGCGGAGAAGCGTGCGGAACGCCAGGTCGCGCTGCTGTTCGCGATCTCGGTCCTGGGCACGTTACTGTTCTTCGCGGGCTTCTTCCTGGTCCCGCTTGATCAGACCATAGAACGACTAAGGCTCCAGAACCTATTGCTGGGTCTCGGCACCGCATTCGCAATGCTCGGTATCGGCGTCGGGATCGTGCACTGGGCCAAGCTGCTCATGCCGGACCACGAGATCACCGAGAGCCGTCACGAGGTCCGTTCGGAGCAGGATCGCCAGGACGCTGAGAAGATGGTCGACAACATCCTCGAGGAGTCCGGCATCAAGCGTCGGCCGCTGATTCGTAACACGCTCCTCGGCGCGGCGATCCTCGCCCCCCTTCCCGCGATCGTGATCTTCCGCGATCTCGGTCCCCTGCCGGGCAACTCGCTCAAGCACACCATGTGGGACACCGGGGTCCGCCTGACCCGTGACCCGAGCGGTACACCCATCCGCGCCTCGGACGTGACCATCGGATCGGCGTTCCACGTCATCCCTGAAGGTCTGAACGAGGTCGAGAACAAGCTCGAGGAGAAGGCGAAGGCAGTCGTACTGCTCATGCGCCTCGACCCCGAGGAACTCAATCCCTCCCCAGGCCGGGAGAATTGGGGCTACGACGGAATTGTTGCGTATTCCAAGATCTGCACGCACGTCGGCTGCCCGGTAGCACTGTACGAACAGCAGACCCACCACTTGTTGTGCCCCTGCCACCAGTCCACCTTCGACCTCGAGCAAGAGTGCGAGGTGATCTTTGGACCGGCTGCGCGTCCGCTGCCACAGCTACCCATCGAAGTCGACGACGAGGGCTACCTCGTTGCGTCAAGCGATTTCCAAGAACCCGTAGGACCTAGTTTCTGGGAGCGAGGCTGACATGAGCAGCTCAACTGCGACGCAAACCTACGTGCCGAAGACGCGCGTAGGCAAGGTCACCAACTTCATCGACTCACGCGTCGGCGGATCGGGGATCGTCAAGGAGTTCGGGCGGAAGATCTTCCCCGACCACTGGACCTTCATGTTCGGTGAGGTGGCATTGTACACCTTCATCATCCTGCTGATCTCCGGTACCTTCCTCACGTTCTTCTACGATCCGTCCATGGCGGAGACGCACTATGAGGGCAGTTACCTCCCCCTCCGCGGCGTCGAGATGTCTGTGGCATACGCCTCCTCCCTGGATATCTCCTTCGACATCCGCGGCGGACTGTTCATGCGGCAGATCCACCACTGGGCCGCTCTGCTGTTCGTGGCATCCGTGGCCGTGCACATGCTGCGTGTCTTCTTCACCGGTGCATTCCGCCGTCCCCGTGAGCTCAACTGGGTCGTCGGCTGCATCCTGCTCATCCTCAGCCTTGCTGCCGGCTTCACTGGCTACTCGCTCCCCGACGACCTGCTCTCCGGCAACGGCCTGCGGATCATCGACGGAGTCATGAAGGCCATCCCGGTGGTCGGTACCTACCTGAGCTTCTTCCTCTTCGGCGGAGAGTTCCCCGGGACGATGATCATCGGTCGTCTGTATGTGCTGCACATCCTGCTGATCCCCGCGGTCATTCTGCTCCTGATCGGCATCCACCTGTTCCTGGTCGTGCTGCACAAGCACACACAGTTCCGTGGTCCCGGTCGCACGAACACCAACGTCGTCGGATACCCCATCGGCCCCGTCTACGCTGCGAAGGCCGGCGGATTCTTCTTCATCGTGTTCGGTGTCCTCGCCGCGATCGCGGCAGCATTCACCATCAACCCGATCTGGAACTATGGTCCGTACGACCCCTCCCCCGTGTCTGCCGGTACCCAGCCCGACTGGTACATCGGATGGGTCGACGGCGCGCTGCGCCTGATGCCGGGAACGATCGGCGACAACTTCGATTTCGAGTTCATGATCCCGTTCCCGTGGGGTGTCAACGTACTGTCCCTGAACGTCCTCATTCCCGCCCTGGTCCCGGCGATGATCGTCTTCACGCTCATGTTCGCCTGGCCCTGGATCGAGGCCTGGGTCACGAAGGACAAGCGTGAGCACCACCTGCTCGACCGCCCCCGCAATGCCCCGACGCGCACCGCAATCGGTGTGGCCGGCGTCATCTTCTACTGCGTCATGTGGGCCGCCGCCAGCTCGGACCTCATCGCCACGCACTTCCTGGTCTCGCTCAACGATGTGACCTATTGGCTGCGATTCCTGGTCATCTTCGGCCCGGTCCTCGCGTTCATCGTGGCTCGGCGCATCGCTTTGGCCCTGCAGCGCAAGGACCGCGAGATCGCCCTGCATGGGCGGGAAACCGGACGCATCGTCCGCCTCCCGCACGGTGAGTTCATCGAGGTCCACGAGCCCGTCGACGACTACAGGCGCTACAAACTCGTCAGTTTCGATTCGCCCGAGGTCATGGTCGCGAAGGCCGACAAAAACGGCAAGATCAGCCGCCTCGACAAGGTGCACGGCCGCGTCTCCCGCTTCTTCTTCGAGGACCGGGTCGCACCGGTCACACCGAAAGAGCTGGCGGCGTCTCACGGTGACCACCACGGTGAGATCGCAGGCGCCAAGGACCGCGAGTCTATCGCCAGCCACTAGGGACATAAGTCCTGATCGCTTGTTCGAAGGGCCCGGATATCACCGTCCGGGCCCTTCGTCGTACCGGGGAAGCGGCACCGGCACGGATCCGGTCCACGACAGAAGGATGAGCGCTGATGACTGACACACGCACGGTCCGGAGCCCCTCCGCCAGCCGGATAGCGGCGATCGTTATCAGCGAGGCCTGCGCTCCCGCCGTCCTCGTGTCGCTGTTCCTCCTGGTCGCCGCCTTCAGGGCGGCCGCCTGGCCGGACAGCCTGTTGTACGCTGTGGTTGCAATTGGACTCACAACCGCGCTCCCCCTCGCCGGCGTCCTGATCCTCGTTCGCCTAGGTCGTGTGACAGACCACCACGTCAGTGACCGGCGGCAGCGGGGGCCGGTGCTCGCCGGAGCGCTCGTCTCGATCGCCGTCGGACTCGTGGTTCTGACGCTCATCGACGCACCCTGGGCGGTCGTCGGCGCCGTACTCTGCACGGTCGGTGGGGTCGTCGTCGTGCTGCTCGTGAACCTCTGGTGGAAGCTCTCCGCACACTCCGCGGTGGCTGTGTTCATCACCGTCGGAGCCATTTCGCTCTTCGGTCCGGCGGCAGCCGTCCTCGTACTGTTACCCGTGGCCGTCGGCTGGTCGCGGGTCCGTCTGCGCGCGCACACGTCGGCGCAGGTCGCTGCAGGGTACGTCGTCGGTGCCGTGATCGGTGCTGCTTTCGCCCTTTTCGTCGCTCCCTGACGCAGTGCGTCGCAACCTAGCGCGAAGGCACCTAGCCATGCCTCCAATCTGCCGACAAGAAGATTGCTCCGACGCTTACCTAGCCCCGAAGCCGCTTGGAGCTGTACGCGCGCGGCGTACGGACACCAGGGCGTTGCAGCGGCACCCACAGCTTGTAGCGGTCGGCCCGGTAGTAGGAGACGGAGTAGTCCACCATCGCTCGTGCCACATACGCATGGCGCTGGATCTTCAGCAGCGGTGCGTTCATCTCGACGTTGAGGAGGCGGGCGATGGAGGGCGATGCCGCCGTCGCCTCGATGGTGTCCTCGCCCCACTCCATCACAAGCCCGTACTTCTCGCTGAGGACGTTGTACAGGGAGGTAGGCGGAGGATCGTCGAGGATTCCGGCCACGCAATGCGCCGGGATGAAGTTCTCGTCGACGCTCATGGGTTCACCGTCGGCGAGGAGCTGACGCCGGAACCGGACCACGGGCTGCCCGATCTCGATCTGCAGTTCCCTGGCGACCAGCGGCGAGGCGCCCTGCTGCTCGAAGCTGAGGACCCTGGCGTCCGGAACCATTCCGCGCCGGATCATCTCCTCCGTGTAGGAGGTCATCTTCATGTGGAGGTCCATCTTGCTCCGTGCGACGAAGGTGCCGAGTCCGACGATGCGCTCGAGGACCTCCTCCGCGACGAGCGCGTCGATCGCCTGCCGTACGGTCATCCGTGCGACACCGAAGTAGTCGCTCAACTGCCGCTCCGACGGGATGCCGGCGCCCTGCTCGCCGTGCTGACGGACGTAACGGCGGAGGCTCTCCCGCAGCTGGACGTGCTTCGGCGTCGCCGAGGCGTCGTCCAGTGGTTCCGCGTCGAAACGCCTCGGTAGCACAGTCATGAGGCCCCTCCTTCACCGTTCAGCCGCCGGATCGGGGACAGTACGACAGTATGCAGAGCGAGGGGCACGCTCGCGGCCGGCTCCCTCATCATCCGACATCAGGATGAACTAGTGCGCGTGATATCCGCGGCTGTACTCGAAGACCCAGCCGACCAGCGCGATCACAGCGAGACCGAGACCGATGTAAAGGATCCAGAAGCCGATCGCGATACCGAGGAAGCCGGTCGCGGCCGCGAGACCGAGGACCAGCGGCCACCAGCTCCAGGGGCTGAAATGGCCCTGCTCTCCGGACCCCTCATGGATCTCCGCGTCGAGACGGTCCTCGGGACGGGCTCCTACGCGCTTACCCGTGAAGGCGAGGTAGAAGCCGATCATGCCGGCGAGACCACCGACCAGCAGGATCCCCAGGAAGCCGACCCACTCCGACCACTCGGTCAGGAAGCCGTAAACCAGGGAGATCGGCACGAAAATGGGTACGCCGATCAGGAACAGGTTCTTCTCGGTCTTCATGCTTTCGTGTCCGTCCGGTCTGCTGCGCCCATGAAGCTGGCGGCACTCTCATCGGGGGTGTACGTCTGCTGCAGCTCTGGGTGGTGCAGATCAAGTGCAGGACGCTCCGAGCGGATACGCGGCAGCGACGTGAAGTTGTGGCGCGGTGGCGGGCACGACGTAGCCCACTCCAGCGAAGCTCCGAAGCCCCACGGGTCGTCGACCTCGACCTTCTTACCGGTACGCCAGGTGATGTACACGTTCCAGAAGAAGGGGATCAGCGAGGCTCCGAGGACGAAGGACCCTACGGTGGAAAACTGATTCATGGCCGTGAAGCCGTCCTCGGGCAGGTAGTCCGCATAGCGGCGGGGCATGCCCTCGACGCCGAGCCAGTGCTGGATCAGGAACGTGGCGTGGAAGCCGAGGAACAGCATCCAGAAGTGGATCTTGCCGAGGCGCTCGTTCAGCATCTTGCCCGTGAACTTGGGCCACCAGAAATAGAAGCCCGCGAACATCGCGAAGACGACGGTGCCGAAAACCACGTAGTGGAAATGCGCGACCACGAAGTACGTGTCCGAGACGTGGAAGTCGAGCGGAGGCGAGGCCAGGATGATGCCCGTGAGACCACCGAAGAGGAAGGTCACAAGGAAGCCGAGGCTCCACAGCATAGGGGTCTCGAAGGTCAGCGATCCGCGCCAGAGCGTTCCGATCCAGTTGAAGAACTTCACCCCTGTCGGAACTGCGATCAGCATGGTCATGAAGGCGAAGAACGGCAGGAGCACAGCTCCGGTGACGTACATGTGGTGCGCCCAAACGGTCACCGAGAGTGCAGCGATGGAGATCGTCGCGTAGACCAGGCCCTTGTAGCCGAAGATCGGCTTGCGGCTGAAGACCGGGAAGATCTCCGAGACGATGCCGAAGAACGGCAGCGCGATGATGTACACCTCAGGGTGGCCGAAGAACCAGAACAGGTGCTGCCACAGGATGGCTCCACCAGCCTCGGGGTCGAAGATATGGGCGCCGAACCGGCGGTCAGCACCGAGCGCGAACAGTGCAGCTGCCAGCGGCGGGAAGGCCATCAGCACCAGGATCGCGGTGATCAGCGTGTTCCAGGTGAAAATGGGCATGCGCCACATGGTCATGCCCGGGGCCCGCATGCAGATGATCGTCGTGATGAAGTTGACCGAGCCGAGGATTGTTCCGAAACCGGACAGTGCGAGGCCGAAGACCCAGAGATCGCCGCCGACACCGGGGGAGAACGTGGTACTGGACAGTGGCGCATACGCAAACCAGCCGAACGACGCAGCACCCTGCGGGGTGATGAAGCCGGATACGGCGATGGTGCTGCCGAACAGGAAGAACCAGAAGGCCAGCGCATTCAGCCGCGGGAAGGCGACGTCGGGAGCACCGATCTGGAGCGGCATGATGACGTTGGCAAATCCCGCGAACAGCGGGGTCGCGAACATCAGGAGCATCACGGTGCCGTGCATCGTGAAGAGCTGGTTGTACTGCTCCTTCGTCTGCAGGATCTGCATCCCGGGCTCGAAGAGCTCGGCGCGGATGATCAGGGCCATCACGCCGGCGAAGCAGAAGAAGACGAACGAGGCGATCAGGTACATGTACCCGATGGTCTTGTGGTCGGTCGAGGTGATCCAGCTGACGACGATGCGGCCCTTGGACCGCGGGACGACACGCGGAGCAGCAACGGTGCCGGCTTCCTCAAGGGTGTATTCGAAGGTGGACATCAGCTGCTGCTCCTGGCTGGGTCGGTATCGGGGTCATCCTCGGGGTAGGAGTCGCGGTCGTACTCGTCACCGAGCTGGCCGTCTTCCAGCTGCGCCATCTGCGCGTCGAATTCCTCCTGGGAAACGACCCTCACATTGAAGAGCATCTCCGAATGGTATTGACCGCACAGCTCGGCACACTTCCCTGCGAAGGTGCCCTCCTTGGTAGGAGTGAGGTTGATGTAGTTCGTGCGGCCCGGGTAGAGATCACGCTTTTGCAGGAACGCCGGGACGAAGAACGAGTGCTGTACGTCGCGGGCATTGAGTTGGAGCTCAACCGACCGGTTCACGGGCAGGTATAGAGTGGGTAGGTTTTCCGGCACGCCCTCTTCACCGTTCAGGCTGCCCTGCACACCGGCGGAGTACTTGTCTTCCTTGACGTAGTTGAAGTCCCACGACCACTGCTTGCCGCGGACGTCCACGATGACGTCGGGATTCTCGATACGGGCGTCGATCGTCGCGATGTCGCGCTCGGTGAAGTAGAAGAACACGAGCACCATGAACAGCGGAATGGTCAAGTAGAAGATCTCGAGCGGCAGGTTGTAGCTCAGCTGCCGCGGGTAACCGGTGTCGTTCTTACGACGGCGGTACGCCACCATGCACCAGATGATGAGACCCCACGTGATGATGCCGACCACGAGGGCTGCTATCCACGAGTTGACCCACAGGTCGGTGATGATGCCGGTGTGATTGGTGTTGTCCCGGTCGGCCGGAAGCCAACCCTTCTGGGCTTCTGCCGAACAGCCGGACAGTAGAAGGGCGCCAACCAGCGAGATGCTGGAGATCTTTGCGACCCTGACGCGCTTGCTACCGGTTCGGTCCTGCGAACTCACAGACGGACCTTCCTTTTCTACGTGCGTTGCCACCCGTCCATCAAGCTGTTCGGGGGGCACATCCAGTTTTACTACTCACTGTAGAGCCTACCTGTAACACCGGCGATGTGGTGACATGCAAAAGGCCCGGAACCCACTTCTGCAGTGGTATCCCGGGCCCTTCGCGCGTATTAGTGGAAGGAGTCCCCGCAGGCGCAGGAGCCGCCGGCGTTCGGGTTGTCGATAGTGAATCCCTGCTTGGAGATGGTGTCCTCGAAGTCTATGGATGCACCGGACAGGTAGGGGACGCTCATCTTGTCCACGATGACCTCCACGCCATCGAAGTCGCGCACGGCGTCGCCGTCGAGGACGCGCTCGTCGAAGTACAGCTGGTAGATCAGGCCTGAGCAGCCGCCGGGCTGGACAGCCACGCGGAGACGCAGATCAGTGCGGCCTTCCTGCTCGAGGAGGCTGCGGACCTTGCCGGAGGCGACGTCGGACAGGTTGACCTCGTGCACGGGAAGCTCCGTGGATTCCTGGAGCGGCCCGGTCTCGGTAATCGATGTGCTCATGGTGCTTTCTCCTCGCTCGGACCACACCCTGGTGTGTCCGCTCTCAGTGCCGTCCGCGGTGTGACGCACACGGTTTGGTCCAATGGTACGCCGACCCCACACGAGTCATAACGGCTCGGAGGGCCGAAACATTTCCGGTCTGCCGGGCGCTTCCGGGCTAGGCGCCGTCGAGCCCTCCGGCGTCGAGCCGGGCGAGGAGGATCGCCTCGGCCAGCACAGCCTTCCGGAACTCGTCGAGGTGCAGCGATTCATTGGCGCTGTGCGCGCGCGAATCCGGGTCCTCGACGCCCGTGATGAGGATCTGCGCGGACGGGAAGAGCTCCGTCAGGTCCGCGATGAAGGGGATGGAGCCGCCGATTCCGGCTTCGACGGGCTTGACGCCCCATGCCTCCTCGAGTGCTGCCAACGCCAGGCGCGAAGCCGGCTCGCTGGTGTCGGTCTGGAAGGGGCTACCGGTCTCCCCCGGGGTGAATGTCACTTTCGCACCGAATCGCGTGTGCGCTGCGAGGTGGGTGCGGACCGCTCCCATGGCAACCTGCGGATCCTGCCCGGGAGCCAGCCGCAGACTGAATTTGGCGCGGGCGCGAGGCAGGAGCGTGTTGGAGGACAGTGCGACACTCGGGATGTCCATCCCGATGATCGAGAGGGCGGGCTTGTGCCAGAGCCGGGAGGCGATCGACCCTGTACCGGCGAGCTGTACGCCGTCGAGCACCGAGGCGTCCGAGCGATAGTCCTGCTCGTCGTAGTCCACGGATGCGTGGTCGCCGCCCTGCAGGCCTGCGATGGCGACGTCGCCGGCGTCGTCGTGCAGTGTCGCGATGAGGCGCGCCAGAAGGGTCGGCGCGTCGAGTACCGGTCCGCCGAACATGCCGGAGTGCACGGCGTGGTCGAGGACCTGCACCTCGATGGTCCCGTCCACCAGGCCCCGCAGGCTGGTGGTGAGCGCGGGCACGCCGACCTTCCAGTTGCTGGAGTCGGCGACGACGATCACGTCGGCCTCGAGGTCGTCCCGGTAGGTCTCGAGGAACGAACGGAAGGTCGGCGAACCGGCCTCCTCCTCGCCCTCGATGAACAGCGTGACGCCCACGCCGAAGGACTCCCCCAGCACCTCGGTGATCGCTCCGAACGCACCGACGTGCGCCATGATGCCCGCCTTGTCGTCGGCTGCACCGCGACCGTACAGCCTGCCCTCACGCTCCGTCGCGACGAAGGGCTCCGTCTCCCAGAGGGCCCGGTCCCCGGGCGGCTGCACGTCGTGGTGCGCGTAGAGGAGCACGGTCGGCTTACCCTCGGTGGCCGCGCGGCGGGCGACGACAGCGGGCCCGCCCGGCGTACCGTCGTTGTCGACGCGGAGGATACGGACGTCGTTGATGCCGATGCCGCGAATCAGCTGGGCCACGGCTTCGGCGCTGCGGTCCAGCTCGTGTGCGTCGAAAGCCTCCCAGGCGATGCCCTGGATGGCGACGAGACTGGAGAGCTGCTCGACGATGCGGGGGAACGCCGCGTCGACGCTCACCCTCAGCTGGTCGCCGATCCGTGACGCGTCGTGCGGGTGCTCCGTAGAGGTGTTCGTGGAAGTCATGCCACAACCCTACTCACCCGCCTCTTTTGCCGGACGGATTCAGGCTGCGAATGCACTCGTCGCGCTGCGCCTGAGGTCGGCCGACTGCCCGCGAAGGCGGCCGGCACCGACCCGGTATCCTGAAGGGGTGTTCGGACGAAATAGAGAAGGACCCTCTGCCCAGGAAGCCGTTGACAGCGCTTCACGCATCCACGAGACGCAGCGGGCGCAGGGCAAGGGCGCCCCGACGCCCAAGCGCAGCGTGCAGGAGGCCGCGCGCAAGCGACCCCTCGTCCCGAACGACCGCAAGGCTGCGCGTGAGCAGAGCCGTGCTTCGGTGCGGGACGATCGCGCGCGGATGCGCCAGGCTCTCGACACGGACGATGAGCGCTTCCTCCCGCTGAGGGACAAGGGCCCGAACCGCCGCTACCTCCGCCAGTTCGTCGATGCGCGCGTGAACGTCGGCGAGTTCCTCATGATCGCCGCGCTGGTGTTCGTGATCCTCAGCTTCTTCCAGTCCCTCGCGGTACAGAGCGCCGTTCTGATGGCGTTCTGGGTGCTCATCGTCGTCGTGATCGCCGACTGCATCCTGCTGCGCCGCAAGCTCAAGAAAAAACTGACGGAGAAGTTCGGCGCCCCGAACCAGGGTGACCTCTGGTACGGCGTGACGCGTGCGCTGCAGTTGCGCCGCCTGCGCCTGCCGAAGCCCCAGGTGCGCCGCGGACAGTACCCCTCCTGACCATTCCGCCCGATCACTCCGGCCGCATCGGGCACCGCCGTCCGCTGCGCCAGTCAGGAAGAGCCGCGCCCTCGGGCACGGCTCTTTCCCTGTCCGACGTGGATCAGGCCTTGCTGCTGCGGCGCGAGCGGAGTAGCCCACGGTTGATGCCGCGTGCCCAGAGGGGACCCTCGTAGAGGAAGGCCGTGTAGCCCTGGACGAGAGTGGCCCCGGCATCGAGTCGCTCGACCACGTCCTCGGGCGTCTCGACGCCGCCCACCGCGACGATGGCCAGCTCGTCACCGGCAGCGGCCCGAAGGCGCTTCAGTACCTCGAGTGAGCGCGCCTTGAGGGGCGCCCCGCTGAGGCCGCCCACACCCTTGGCCATCACCGTCGCCGCGTCGGTGGCGAGGTTCTCCCGCGTGATCGTGGTGTTGGTCGCCACGATGCCGTCGAGCCCGAGGTCCAAGGAGAGGGCACCGACGTCGTCGATGTCCTGGTCCGTGAGATCCGGCGCGATCTTGACCAGCAGCGGTACGTGCCGTCCTGCGGCGTCGTCCGCCGTCCGGCGCACCGCCTCGAGGAGCGGGCGGAGTGACTCGACGCTTTGGAGAAGCCTGAGACCGGGGGTGTTGGGCGACGACACATTCACCACGAGGTAGTCGGCCACGGGAGCCAGCTGCTCGGCGCTCACGAGATAGTCGGCAACAGCGTCGGCGAGGTCCACCTTCTTGGTCTTACCGATGTTGACGCCCACCACCGGCCGCGGTCGCGCTCCGTAGCGGCTGATGAGCTTCTGCCGGGCGGACCGGAGGCGGGGCGCGACGGCGGCGGCGCCGTCGTTGTTGAATCCCATCCGGTTGATCACCGCCCTGTCGTCGACGAGCCGGAACAGCCGTGGCGCCGGGTTGCCGGGCTGTGCCCGACCGGTGATCGTCCCGATCTCGACGTGTCCGAAGCCGAGCGCCGTCAGCGGTAGCACTCCTTTGCCAGCCTTGTCAAAGCCCGCCGCGAGGCCGAACGGTGACGGGAAGTCCACGCCGAACGCGGTGGTCCTGAGGCTCGGATCGGGCGCACAGAACCGACGGAGCGCCCACCCGACCGGCATGAGGTCCACCGCCCGGATGAGGGCGAATCCGATGTTGTGCGCCTTTTCGGCGTCCATTCCCGAGAAGACGATCCGGAAGAAGGTCGGGTAGAAGCGCATGATTCCAGAATTCCACGCGGACCGGACGGGCACCAACTCACGGACGGTCCGCGTCCTCGCCCACCGCTCGTGGCGACGGTAGGGTGACGGTAGGGTGACGGGACGGTCGGCGGCGTGGCGACGGTAGGGTCGACGCATGGACGAGTTCTGGTCGGAGGACATCCTCGGTGGATCCTTCCGGGCGCTGACCCTCCCACTCGAACCCGACGAGGAGGGTCCGCGCGTCGCCACCCTCGTCACCTACGAGCCCGACGACGGCGCCGTGGACCACGGCCCTGAACCATCACCGGGACCGGCGCGCGCCGTGCTCTATCTCCACGGGTTCAGTGATTACTTCTTCCACGCGGAGCTCGCAGCCGCACTCCACGCTCGCGGTTGGGCGTTCTTCGCCCTCGACCTGCACAAACACGGGCGCAGCCTGCTGCCGCGGCAGACGCCCGGCTTCACTGCCTCCCTCGACGACTACGACGCCGATCTCGAGGCGGGGATCGAAGCGCTCCGGGCCCGCATGGCCGCGCGGACGGAAACCGTGTCCGACGTCGACCTCGTGCTCATGGCGCACTCGACGGGAGGGCTGACCGCGGCCCTGTGGGCCGCACGCCATTCGGGCCGGATCGCCGCCCTGGTCCTCACCAGCCCTTGGCTCGACACCCAGGGAAGCGCCCTGCTCCGATCCGCGGCCCACGGCATCCTCGACACGGTCTCGCGCCGTCGTCCGAAGGTACGGCTACGGCTACCTGAGCTGGGCTTCTACTTCAGGAGTATCAGTGACACACGCGACGGCGAGTGGCTGATCGACCCCGCCTGGCGTCCCGAGGCCGGGTTCCCGATCAGGGCCGGGTGGCTCGCGGCCGTGCTGGCCGGGCAAGCCACCCTGGCCCGCGGAGTCTCGATCGACGTGCCCGTCCTCGTCCTCTGCTCCACGGCGTCCACGATCAGCGCCACCTGGAGCGCGTCCATGCTGGAGACGGATATCATTCTCGACGTCGTGCCGATGGTCCGCAGGGCTGCCGAACTCGGCAACAACGTCACGATCCGGCGACTGCCGGGCGCACTCCACGACGTCTTCCTGTCCCGGTCCGAGGTGAGGAGGAGCGCCGTCGAGGCTGCGTCGTGGTGGCTGGACGCCTACGTCCCGGCGGTACCCGCAGCGGACCCCCTCACGCCAGGACGCTCCCCGGATCGCTGACGGAACCGGCTCCGCCACGCGAACTGCAGGCCTAGGAGGACGCCCGTCCTGCGGTGGCCTCGTCCACCGCTCCCCCGTACCGGCGGTCCCGCGAAGCGTACTCCTCGATGGCACGCCACAGCGTGCGGCGATCGACGTCGGGCCAGAGCGTCTTCATGAACACCATCTCCGCGTAGGCGGACTGCCAGAGCATGAAGTTCGAGAGCCGCTGCTCGCCCGAAGTACGGAGGAAGAGGTCGACGTCCGGCAGGTCGGGTTCGTCGAGGTAGCGCTGGATGGTCTTCTCGCTGACCGACGACGCCCTCAGGGTGCCGGCAGCGACGTCCTCGGCGATGGCACGGGCAGCATCGGCGATCTCCGCGCGGCCGCCGTAGTTGACGCACATCGTCAGGGTGCAGGTGGTGTTGCGGACCGTGTGCCGCTCCGCCTCCTCCAGCTCCCGGATGACCGACTGCCACAGCCTCGGCCGGCGGCCGGACCAACGGATACGGACGCCCCACTCGTCGAGCTGGTCCCGCTGGCGCCTCAGCACGTCCTTGTTGAAGCCCATGAGGAACCGCACCTCCTCGGGTGAGCGCTTCCAGTTCTCGGTGCTGAAGGCGTAGACGGAGACATGCTTGACCCCGATCTCGATGGCGCCCGCCATGACGTCGAGCAGCGCCGCCTCGCCGGCCCTGTGCCCCTCGGTCCGCGGCAGGCCCCGCTCGTTCGCCCAGCGGCCGTTGCCGTCCATGACGATCGCGACGTGCTCGGGAACGAACTGGCGGGGGATGGACGGGACCTGCTCACCGCTCGGGTGTGGCCAGGGCGGTACGGGACGGGCCGGGTTCTTCATACACGCTCCACATGTCCGAGAGAAGCGACCCCGCGTTCGAGGTGCCACTGCAGGTAGGCCGCGACGAGTCCTGCGGCCTCCCGGCGTGCGCCGTTCTCCGACGCGTCGGCGACCATCCAGTCGCCTGTGAGCAGCGCCCCGAGCAGTTCCATGGTGGCGGGCGACGGCGACGCGGCACCGGGAGGCCTGCAGGACGGGCAGACTGCTCCGCCGGACGGCGCCGAGAAGGAGCTGTGCGGCCCGGGACCACCGCAGCGGGCACAGTCCGTGAAACTCGGCGCCCACCCGGCTGTCGCCAGTGCGCGCAGCAGGTACGAGTCGAGGATCAGTTCGGAAGGATGCAGGTCCCGGCTGAGTGCGGAGAACGCTCCGACCACGAGCGCGTGCTGCGCTCCCGCGGCTTCGCCGATGTCCGTCAGGCGTTCGGCAGTCTCGGCAATCGCCGTCGCGGCGGTGTACCGGCCGTAGTCCGAGGCGATGCCGTGCCCGTACGCGCCCTTGGTCTGTGCCTGCGTGACGACGTCGAGGGTCCGTCCGTGCGCGAGGAGGAGGTCGGCGGACATGAACGGCTCCAGGCGCGAGCCGAACTTACTGCTGGTCCTGCGGACGCCCTTGGCGACAGCACGGACCTGGCCGTGCTCCCGCGTCAGGAGCACGATGATGCGGTCCGCCTCACCCAGCTTGTACGTACGCAGCACGACACCTTCGGTGCGATAGGTGCGAGATGCCGACGAGGAAGCCACAGGGATATTCTCCCACCTGTCACCCCCGCCCGGTCCGACCGGCGCGGGGGTGGAGAGGAGGGTGGAGAGGGGATCAGCGGCGGTCCGCCCGGATCAGGCGGCGTCCCGGATTGCACGGTTGACGGCGGAGATGACGGCTTTGAGTGCGGCCATCGTCGTGTTCGCGTCGATGCCGACACCCCAGAGGACCCGCTCGCCGACGGCGCATTCGACGTAGGCTGCGGCCCGTGCGTTACCACCGGAGGACAGGGCGTGCTCCGTGTAGTCGAGGACACGGAGGTCCACGCCGTCCTGACTCAGGATGGTCAGGAGGGCGTCGATGGGACCGGTGCCCTGGGCGGCCTTCCGCTGCTGCACACCGTCGACGAGGAGTGTCGCGACGAGCTTGAAGGAGCCGTCCTCCGCCGTGTCCGTGTTGACCGAGGTGAGCTCGTAGTGGCCCCACGCCTCGGGAACGCCGTCGGCGCGGGTGGGCAGGTACTCATCCTGGAAGACCGACCACAGCTGGGCGCCGCTCACCTCACCGCCCTGCGTCTCGGTGCGGCGCTGGATGACGCCGGAGAACTCGATCTGCGCCCGGCGAGGCAGGTCGAGGCTGTGCTCGTGCTTGAGCAGGTACGCCACACCGCCCTTGCCGGACTGCGAATTGACCCGGATGACCGCCTCGTAGGAGCGGCCGATGTCCTTGGGATCGATCGGCAGGTACGGGACGGCCCAGGGCAGGTCCCCGACGTCGACGCCGGCTGCGGCGGCGTCGCGCTCCATGCTCTCGAACCCCTTCTTGATGGCATCCTGGTGCGATCCGGAGAACGCTGTGAAGACGAGGTCGCCGCCGTAGGGTGAACGCTCGGGCACGCTGAGCTGGTTGCAGTACTCCGCTGTGCGACGGATGGAATCAAGGTCGGAGAAGTCGATCTCCGGGTCGATACCCTGGCTGAAGAGGTTCATGCCGAGCGTGACCAGATCCACGTTGCCGGTCCGTTCGCCGTTGCCGAACAGGCAGCCTTCGATCCGGTCCGCGCCCGCCAGGTACCCGAGTTCGGCGGCGGCGACTCCCGTCCCACGATCATTGTGCGGGTGCAGGGAGAGGATGATGCTCTTCCGGTCGGCGAGGTTGCGGCTCATCCATTCGATCGAGTCGGCGTAGACGTTCGGCGTGGCCATCTCGACGGTGGCGGGCAGATTGAGGATCATCTGCCGGTCGGCCGATGCCTCGAGGACCACAGAGACCTCGTTGCTGATTCGCGCGGCGAACTCGAGCTCGGTCCCCGTGAAGGATTCGGGCGAGTATTCATAGGTGATCATCGTGTCGCCCAGGTTCTCCTCGAACTTGCGGCACAGCCGGGCTCCCTGGAGGGCGATGTCGACGATGCCGTCCTGGTCCTGGTTGAACACCACGCGCCGCTGCAGCACGGACGTCGAGTTGTAGAGGTGCACGATCGCACGACCGGCTCCCTCGAGCGACGCATAGGTCCGCTCGATGAGGTGCTCGCGGGACTGCGTCAGCACCTGGATGGTGACGTCGTCGGGGATGCGGTCGCCCTCGATCAGCTGGCGGACGAAGTCGAAGTCCGTCTGCGACGCCGAGGGGAATCCGACCTCGATCTCCTTGTAGCCCATCCGGACCAGCAAATCGAACATTTTGTGCTTGCGCTCCGGGTTCATCGGATCAATGAGGGCCTGGTTGCCGTCGCGGAGGTCGACGGCGCACCAGCGTGGCGCCTTCGTGATCACCCGATCGGGCCAGGTGCGGTCGGGGAGTTCGACGGTGAACTGGTCCTGGAACGGGCGGTACTTATCGAACGGCATACCGGAGGTCTGCTGTGCGTTCTGCATGGGAGTCGGCCTTGTCTGTCGGAACTGAGTGTGCTGGCGGCCGGGCAACGCGGACTCCGCGGCGAGGGGTGGCCAGTAGCTCTGTGGTCCTAGATGGCCTCGCCGCGGCACCGAAGAAGAGTCATCTGTGCTCGCACGCTGTCACCATAGCACGGCACATAGGATGGCTTTCGGGGCGCTCGGACGAGTGCCATCCCGCCCTGCAGCACGAGGAAACGGAAAGCGACTATGACGATCAGCACCTTCGATCCGGCCACTCTCGACGGGACGGTCAGGCCCCAGGACGACCTCTTCCGGCATGCCAACGGCGTCTGGCTGAAGGACGCACTCATCCCCGATGACCGCCCGCTGGCCGGCTCCTTCACCGCCCTGCGTGACGCCTCGGAACTCGCCGTCCGGGAGATCATCGAGGCTGCGGCGGCCCACGCCGCCGGCCGCTCGGCCGACGGGATCGACGGGATCGACGGGATCGACGGGAAACTCGGCACGCTGTACGCGGACTTCATGGATACCGCGCGGATCGACGCGGAGGGGGTCGCGCCGATCACGCCGCTGCTCGAGCGGATCGCGGCCGCGTCCACGATCGAGGAGCTGGTGGAACTCAGTGCCCGGCTCACCCGATCGGGGGTGCAGGGCTTCGCCGCCCCGTATGTGAGCAATGACGCCGGTAACCCCGATCGGTACCTCCTGCACCTGTACCAGTCCGCGCTCGGTCTGCCGGACGAGTCCTACTACCGGGAGGAGAGCTTTGCGGAGACGAGGGAGAAGTACGGGGAACTCCTCGCGAGGCTGTTCGAGCTCGGTGGTATCGATGATCCATCGGGCGCCGCATCCCGCGTCCTCGTGCTCGAGACGCGCCTCGCGGCGTCGTCCATGGGCTCCGTCGAGCGTCGGGACCCGCAGAGGACCTACAACCTGGTGCAGCACGACGACGTTGCCGGCCTGTCGCCCCACCTCGTACCCTGGCTGCGGGTCGTCACCGACGCCCCCGGGCAGTCCGCCGACATCGTGGTCAATCAGCCCGATTTCGTCCGCGGGCTCGATGACGCGCTGCGCTCGGAGGACCTCGGTACCTGGCGTGAATGGCTGGCGGGCCGTGTCCTGCTCCACGCCTCCGACTACCTCGACGATCGATTCGTCGACGCGACCTTCGCGTTCTACGGCACGCACCTCGCCGGTACGCCCCGGCTGAAGGACCGCTGGAAGCGCGGCGTCGCCCTCGTGGAAGGAGCCATGGGCGAGGCCATCGGCCAGCGCTACGTCGAGCGGCATTTCCCCGCAACGCACAAGGCAGCGATGCTCGAGCTGGTCGACAACCTCATCGCGGCCTATGAGTCGAGCATCTCCGCACTGACCTGGATGACCGACGAGACACGCACCAGGGCCCTTCAGAAGCTCTCGCAGTTCACCACGAAGATCGGCTACCCCGAGGAGTGGATCGACTACGCGCCCCTCGACGTCCAGCCCTCCGACCTCTACGGCAACGTGCTTCGCGCTGCCGAGTTCGAGCACCGGAGGCAGCTCGACAAGCTCGGCGGACCCATCGAGCGCGGCGCGTGGCTCATGACTCCGCAGACCGTCAACGCCTACTACATGCCCACCATGAACGAGATCGTGTTCCCCGCCGCGATCCTCCAGCCACCCTTCTTCGACATCGAGGCCGACGCCGCCGTCAATTACGGGGCGATCGGTGCCGTGATCGGGCATGAGATCGGGCATGGCTTCGACGACAAGGGCTCCCAGTACGACGGCACGGGACGGCTCCACAACTGGTGGAGTGAGGAGGACAGGACGGCGTTCGATGCCCTGACCGGGCGGCTGGTCGTGCAGTACGCCGCACTGGAGCCCTCGGAGGTGCCAGGGCAGACGGTGAACGGTGAACTGACGCTCGGGGAGAACATCGGCGACCTCGGCGGTCTCGGGATCAGCTACCGCGCGTATCTCCTCAGCCTCGACGGCGGAGACGCTCCCGTGGTCGACGGCTTGACCGGAAGCCAGCGCTTCTTCCTGTCCTGGGCGACGTGCTGGCAGCAGAAGATCCGCCCCGAGGAAGCGAAGCGGCGCCTGACCGTCGATCCCCACTCCCCCAACGAGTTCCGCTGCAACGAGGTGGTCCGGAACCTGGACGAGTTCCACGAGGCGTTCGGCGTCGGCGCCGAAGACCACCTGTGGCTGGATCCTGAGGAGCGCGTCAGGATCTGGTAGGGCTGCTGCCGGATCGAGGTTCGGTTTGGTCCCGGAGCTAGAGGCCGGACGACGCCTGGCAGGTCACCTGGTCGGCCGTCTGGCCCTCGAGCTCGCTGCCGAGCGGCGGAAGGACGACTGTTGATCCGGTCGCCAGGTCCGCACCGACGATCAGTTGGACTCCGACTGTCCCGGCGTCGAACAGCACCTGGCTCTCCGGGACCCCGAATCGGGTAGCGAGATCGGCGGCCACCCCGTCGTACCCCGTGCCGAACAGGATCTGCGACGTCTCGGCGGGTACGGATCTGAACGGCGTCGCCTGCGTGTACCCCGCCTCGAGCAGGAGCTGCTGCACCTCGACGGCCCGGTTCGCGTTCGTCGTCGCATTGACGACGAGGACGGGGACCGTGGCCGGGTCGAGTGCCGGGTCCTCCGGTGTCGCGGGAGCAGACGGAGTGGAGGGGGAAGGGCCGGGCGCGGGCGACTGCTCGGTGAGCCCGCGGTCCTCGCGCAGCGCGTCGAAGAGTGGAGCAGCACCTTCCTCGTCGAGCACCAGGCGGTTGGGATCCTCGACCCATGGGGCGGTCGGAACGGTAACGAAGGCGATGTTCCCGAGGTCGACGTCCTTCATACGGCCGGCGATCTTGAGCAGTTCCGCCGGCTGGGACAGACCCTCATCCACGGTCAGGTTCCTGGTGACGGTGTCGGCGATCGCGTAGAGCTTCGGCAGGTTCGTCAGGGTCCCCTCCGCACGCACCTTTCGGGCCAGTGACGCCATGAACGACTGCTGGGCTGCGATGCGCCCGATGTCGCCGCCGTCGCCGAAGCTGTGTCGCGTTCGCAGGAACGCCAGCGCCTGATCACCCTCGACCTGGCTGGTGCCGGCGGGAAGCTTCAGACCGGAGTATTCGTCGTCCACGGGCTCCTGGACACAGACCTCGACGCCGCCGACGGCGGAGGAGAGCTCGCTGACCGCGTTGAAACCGGCCATCATGAAGTGGTCGATAGACAGGCCGGTGAGGTTGTTGATCGCCGCGACGGTGCAGCCGGGGCCACCCTCGCCCAGGGCGCCGTTGAGCTGGCCCAGATCCACAGGTCGCGACGACACCCCGGTCTCGGGATTGACGCACCTGGGTAGGGGCACCAGGAGGTCCCGGGGGAACGACACGACCGTCACGTTCGTCCGGTCAGCCGATAGCGTGAGCAGCATCATCACATCCGAATTACCCTCGCCGGACGAGTCCGCCTCGCTGCCGAGGAAAGTGCCGCTGTTGCCCGTCCTCGTGTCCGATCCCAGGATGAGGATCTGCAACGGGTCCTTGCTGGAGTCCACGGGTAGTGCGGACTCCTGACCCTCGCCCAGATTGAGTGGCATCGTGTCCACATTCGACTGCAGGCGGAACACCTGCACCGCCACGAAGGCGGCGGCAGCCACGAGGACCGATGCCATGAGGATGGCCGTCCATCTGAGACCCCGGTGTCCCCCGCCCGCGCCGAGGTGCCGGCCGGCAGGGTCGGCGCCGCTCGAGACGCCTGCGGCGCCCGGCGTCGGGGCGTCGCTGACGCTGTCTGCGCCCTCGGGGGACGATCGGCGGGCCATGCCCGGGCTCCTTCGGATAGATGGACGTGATGGGTGCCGGCCATCGGGCCGACGGGCGCTCCAGGAGTCTATCGATCCCTTCTACCGCGTGCGCACGATCTGCTCGTCGCTGGGTGGCGGGACTCGACGATGGTCAGGAAGTGTCATGATGGCCGCGCCCCGTTCCTGCAGCCCAAACGAGCGGCGAGCGGACGTCGTGCCCCCTAGAACCCGAGCTTCACGAGCTGCTTGGGATCTCGTTGCCAGTCCTTCGCCACCTTGACGTGCAGGTCGAGGTAGATCCTGGTCCCGAGCAGTGCTTCGATCCCGCGGCGGGCATTGGTACCCACCTCTCTGAGTCGTGCGCCGCCCTTGCCGATGATGATGGCTTTCTGCGATGACCGTTCGACGAACAGGTTCACGTGGACGTCGAGCATGGGGTTGTCCTCGCTGCGTCCCTCCCGCGGGATCATTTCCTCTACGACGACGGCGAGCGAGTGCGGTAACTCGTCGCGGACCCCCTCGAGCGCGGCCTCGCGCACGAGTTCGGCAACCATGACGGCTTCCGGCTCATCGGTCAGTTCGCCCCCGGGATAGAGGATAGGAGATTCCGGCATGTGCTGGCTGAACACCTCTGCCACCGTGTCGACCTGGAAGCCGTCCGCCGCGGACACCGGCACGATATCCGCCCATCCGTCGGCACCGGCCACATCGGTGCCGAGCTTCGACACGGCGAGGAGTTGCTCCGTCAGCGCCTGGCGGTCCACCAGATCTGTCTTCGTGACGACGGCGATCAACGGCTTGCGGTTGAGCCGCGCCAGCTGTTCGGCGATGAAGCGGTCGCCGGGCCCGATCTTCTCGTTGGCCGGCAGGCAGAACCCGACGGCGTCGACCTCGGCGAGCGTGTCCGCGACGAGGTCATTGAGCCGCTGCCCGAGCAGTGTGCGGGGCCGGTGGAGTCCGGGGGTGTCGACGAGGACGATCTGCGCGTCCTCGAGGTTCACGATGCCGCGGATGGTGTGCCGGGTTGTCTGCGGCTTGGCGGACGTGATGGCCACTTTCTGGCCCACGAGGGCGTTCGTGAGAGTGGACTTGCCCGCGTTCGGCCGTCCCACGAGCGAGACGAATCCGGCCCTGTGCTCAGCGTCGCTCATGGTCAGCCTCAATCGTCTCTCGTTCGTCCTGCTCGGCGTGCTCCGTCTCTCTGCGGTAGGCGATCACGTGGGAGACCCTGTTCCGACGGCCCTCCACGCGCTCGGCCCGCAGACCGATACCGTCAATTGTGACCTCTGATCCCACGATCGGCACCCTGCCGAGCGTCTTGGCGAGCAGACCGCCCACGGTATCCACTTCTTCGTCATCGAGGCCGAGGCCGAAGAGTTCGCCGAGGTCGTCGATTCCCATCCGCGCGCTGACGCGGTACTCGCCGTCGTCGAGCTGTTCCTGCTCAGGGACCTCCGAATCGTACTCGTCGACGATTTCGCCGACGATCTCCTCGATGAGGTCCTCGAGCGTGACGAGTCCGGCGGTACCTCCGTACTCGTCGATGACGATGGCGACGTGGGTCGACTCGCGCTGCAGTTCCCGCAGGAGGTCGCCCACGGGCTTCGACTCCGGGACGTACCGGGCGGGCCTGCAGTCGGTATCGACCGGACGGGACAGGTTGGACGCGGGGCGTCCATGCAGGTCGGCGACGACGTCCTTGAGGTAGAGCAGGCCCTTGATGTCGTCCGAGCTCTCCCCGATCACGGGGATCCTCGAGTAGCCCGAGCGGAGAAAGAGCGACATCGCCTGGTTGAGCGTCGACCCGGACTCGATGGTGACCATGTCGGTGCGCGGGACCATGACGGAGCGGACCTTCGTGTCGCCGAGCTCGAATACCGAGTGGATGAGTTCCGCCTCGTCCTCCTCGATCATCTCGGCGTCCGATGCTCGCGAGAGCAGTTCCCTGAACTCCTCCTGCGTGAAGAACGCGGCCTCGTCCCGGACAGCTCCCGGAGTGATGGAACTCCCGATGCGGACCAGCCAGCGCGGGATCGGCCCGAGGACAGCACACAGGAAGGCCACCAGCCCGGCAGTCAGCCGGACGACGACGGGAGCGCGGGTGCGCCCGAGCTGGCGGGGAGAGACTCCCACGATCACGAAGCCGATGGCGGCCATCACGGCGGTCGCGAGGAGACCGGCGAGCCAGATGTTGTCCAGCAGGTCGTGGAAGAGGATGGCGACGGCAACCGCGCCCGCCATCTCGAACCACACGCGCCAGAAACGAAGGGCGTGCATGTGGGCGACGGGTGCGTCGAGGATGCGGCGGAGCGACGACGTCCGCGATTCCTGGACGAGGGCCTCGCCCTCCTGACGCGGGAGGTAGCTGAATGCGGCCTCGGCGGCCGTGAGGAGGGCGGCGGTGAGCGCGAAGAGCAGACCCATGAGCCCGAGGAACCAGGTGGTCAAGCGCGTGTCTCCTGAGGGGCGGTGCCACCGAGGAAGTCCGACAGGAGTTGCCGCTGCAGGCCGAACATCTCCTTCTCCTCGTCGGGTTCCGCATGATCGTAGCCGAGGAGGTGGAGGGTTCCGTGGGTCGTCAGCAGCAATAGCTCCTCATAGGTACTGTGACCCGCTGCTGCGCCCTGCGAGGCCGCGACCTCGGGACAGAGCACGATGTCACCGAGGAGCCCGGCAGGAGTGACTCGACCGGGAGTCCCGGGCCGCAGCTCGTCCATCGGGAAGGAGAGGACGTCGGTGGGGCCGGGTTCGTCCATCCATTCGACGTGGAGCTTCTCCATCGCCGCGGAATCCACCAGGATGATCGACAGCTCCGCCTCCGGGTGGACGAAGAGTGATTCGAACAGGAAGTTCGCGAGCCGGACGAGCGACTCCTCGTCGACGTCGAACCCGGACTCGTTGTTGACCTCGACGCTCATCTGGCTGCTGCCTGCCGGCCGAAGCGGGGCTGTCCCACCCGCTGTTCCTCGTCCCAGGCGCTGTAGGCGCTGACGATGTCACCGACGAGCCGGTGACGGACGACGTCGGACGCGTCCAGCTCGCTGAAGTAGACGTCATTGACATCGCGGAGGATCTCGCTGACGATCCGTAGTCCGGAGCTCGTGCCGCTGGGGAGGTCCACCTGCGTGACGTCGCCGGTCACGACCATCTTCGACCCGAAGCCGAGACGCGTCAGGAACATCTTCATCTGCTCGGGGGTCGTGTTCTGTGCCTCGTCGAGGATGATGAACGCATCGTTGAGCGTCCGGCCGCGCATATAGGCGAGCGGGGCGACCTCGATGGTCCCGGCGGCCATGAGGCGTGGGATCGAATCGGGGTCCATCATGTCGTGGAGGGCGTCGTAGAGCGGGCGCAGGTACGGATCGATCTTGTCGTTCAGGGTCCCGGGCAGAAAGCCGAGGCGCTCCCCCGCCTCCACGGCAGGCCTCGTGAGGATGATGCGGTTGACTTCCTTCTGCTGCAGGGCCTGCACCGCCTTCGCCATAGCGAGGTAGGTCTTGCCGGTACCCGCCGGACCGATGCCGAACACGATCGTGTTGCGGTCGATCGCATCGACGTACGTGCTCTGGTTCAGCGTCTTCGGGCGGATCGTCCTGCCCCGCGAGGACAGGATGCTGACCGACAGGACTTCCGACGGTCTCGCTGCACTCTGGGTCTTGAGCATCGTCACCAGTTGTCCGAGCACCTGCGGGGAGACGGTCGCGTTGTTGCTGGCCATGGAACGGATCTCACCGACGAGTCGCTCCGTGCGCAGCACGTCCGCCGAGGGGCCGGTGATGGTCAGCTCGTTTCCCCGGGCCTGCAACCCGACACCTGGAAAGGACTCCTCGATCAGGCGGAGCGCCTCGTCATTCGAACCGAGCGCCTGCACCATCTGCTCGGTCGAGTCGAAGACGAAGGTCCTCGTGTCCAGTCCTGCCGCGTTGATGCCTGTAGAAGATTCGCTCATAGCTCGGCCATCCGGCCTCTGATCGCCCTCATTCGAGTCGTGCTGCTGATGGTCTGGTGATGGGTTCTCCCGGCAACGGTCCTGCCCGGCGGAAGCGGGCTCGGCAACAGTGGCAGGGCTTCCTATGCTACGCCATTCCCTCCCTGTCAACGCGGGCTCTCGTCACTGATTCCCTCCGCTACACAGCATCCCGACTACAGCGTTGAACAACTGCCGAGCCACACCCGGATCTCGTCGCGAACCGGCCACGGGTTCGTATCGATCAGGTTTCAGTCCGACCGACCGTGTGAATTCATACCGGAGCTCCCCGTGGGCTGTGCCAAGCTGAAACAGGTCCGGCAGAAGTCTGCCCTCGAAGGGTCCGCGTCGACGCCGACGCCGCCCGTGTCGATGTCTCTCCGAACCGTGACGATTCCACCGATTCACCCGCGCAGACGCGCGCCTGACCGAAGGGGGCAAGCTTGAACCAGAACCCCCTGAAAAAGAACAGGCTCGGACTGCGGGGAATCCTTCTGATGTCGGGAGGGGTCCTCGTGGCAAGCAGCATCTTCCTCCTTCCGGACCTGCGCCTGATCCAGGGCAGCGCCCCGACCACGGCCCTTCCGGACCCCCTCGCGACGGTCGCCCCCAGCGCGGAGCCCGACGAGTCGTCCGACCCCTCATCCGGTGCCGGGATCCAGAGCCGGGAGGCGGCGGCCGGCCCGGACGATGCAACCCGGACGCTGGTGCCGGTGTACTGGCTGGGGGACGTGAACGGCACGGATCGGCTCTTCCGCGAATTCCTGGTGACCCCGCCCGATGCCGCCAGCGATCCGATCGCGGATGCGGTCCGGCTGATGACCGCCGGGCAACCGCTCGATCCCGACTACTACTCGGCATGGCGCGCCGCCCCGAGTGTCAGTTCGTCCATCTCCACGAAGAACGTCATCACCCTCGACCTACCGTCCGACGCGGTGTCGGAGCGGCTCGACGAGGACGAGGCGCGCCTCGCAGTGCAGCAACTCGTCTACACCGCGACGGCGGCGGCCGCCGACGCGGGCCTGATCACCGGCGGCGAATCGAGTTCCGTCGTCCTGCTGGTCGATGGAGCGGCCGACTATCGCGCCTTCGGGTCGGTCGACCTCGGCGGCGAATGGACACGGGACACCTCGTTGCTTGCCCCGGTATGGATCATCGACCCCCAGGAGGGTGTGGAGGTGGACACCACGAGCCTCATCGTTCACGGTCTCGGTCCCTCATCCGGGGATTCCGTCACCTGGCGCATCCACCGCAGTTCGGAGGGCGCGACGGCGGGCAGCGCCGATCTCTTCCAGGGCGGCTCCGTGGCCATCCTGCCCACGGAGAGCGCGCCGGGCGCGTATTCCTTTTCCGTGACACTCCCGCCGGGCCGCTACGAGATCACGGTCTCCGCGCCGTCCGGCGACGCCGAGGACACGAAGACTGTCGTCGTCAGGTAGACACCTGGCGGTCCATCATGCCGGTGTCGGCGGGCCGGACTCCCAGCGTCCGAGCACATGGTTCATCAGGACGAGAGCCGCCGGTCCGGCTGACGATGACCGCAGGACGTGCGGCCCGAGGCGCGCGGCGGTCGCACCGACAGAACGCAGCTTCCCCAATTCTGCCTCGCTGATGCCTCCCTCGGGTCCGACCACCACGGCGATGGATGAGGTGAGGTCCGGCGAGCCTCCGGCACGGAGATCGGACACGTGTCCCGCGAGGGACCCCGCGGCATCCTCGTGCAGGACGAGCAGGTGATCCACGGTCGACGCCCAGACGGCCAGCCGGGCGGTGTCCATCACGGCATGCACCTCGGGCACGAAGGATCGGCGGGACTGCTTCGAAGCCGCAGCGACGAGAGACACCCATTTCTGCCGCCCCTTCTCGGCCCTGTCGCCGCGCCAGCGGACGATGCTCCGCTCGGCGTGCCACGGCACGACCGCATCCACGCCGAGCTCCGTCGCGGCCTCGACGGCCTGCTCATCACGACCGCCCTTCGCCAGGGCCTGAACGAGTACCAGGCGGTGCTGCGGCACGGGGTCCTGCCCCGCACTCTCGACGGCGACCTCGACGGTGCCCGAACCGACAGATGCGATCACGCCGCCGAGCCGGTAGCCTGCTCCGTCGGAGACATCGACGTGCTCTCCCTCGACCAGCCGACGGACGGTGGCCGCGTGTCGTCCCTCGTCGCCGCCGAGGACGAAGACGGCCCCGGGCACCGCCGCACGGACAGCATCAGCCGGACCGAAGAAGAGGGGACGCGTCATGCTCAGCGGTTCCCGAGTCGCTCCCGCAGGCGCGCGAACACGCCGGATCCGCTGCTGGCCAGCTGGCCGTCCGTGTATTCCTCGCTGCGTAGCTCGGCCAGCTTGCGCAGGAGCTCCTCCTGCTGGTGGTCGACGTTGCGGGGCGTCTCGACGTTGAGGTGCACCCTCAGGTCTCCCCTGCCCTGATTCCTCAGGTGCGTCACACCTAGACCGCGCAGCGTCACGATCTCCCCGGACTGTGTGCCGGGCTTGATAGTGAGCTCCTGGTCGCCGTCGTACGTGTCCAGGTGGACGCTGGTACCCAGCGCCGCCGCGGTCATCGGGACGCTCAGCGTGACATGCAGGTCGTCGCCGTCACGCAGGAAGGTCGAGTCGGTGTTGACCCGCATCTCAATGTAAAGGTCGCCCTGGGGCCCGCCGGCGATACCGGCCTCGCCCTGAGCTGCCAGCTGGATGCGTGTGCCGGTGCTGACGCCGGCGGGGACCTTGATGGTCAGGGTGCGACGTGCGCGGATGCGTCCCTCGCCACTGCACTCGTGGCAGGGGCTGGGGATCACGGTGCCGTAGCCCTGGCAGGTGCCGCAGGGCGCACTCGTCATGACCTGGCCGAGGATGGACCGCACCGCGCGCTGGACCTGACCCGAGCCGCCACAGATGTCACAGGTGCGGGGCGACGTGCCGGGCTGGCAGCAGGAGCCGTCACAGGTGGGACAGACCTCGGCGGTGTCCACCTCGATCTTCTTGTTGGTGCCGAAGACGGCGTCCTTCAGATCGATCCGCACGTTGATGAGTGCATCCTGACCGCGGCGGGTGCGCGAAGGGGTGCCCGCCTGCTGCCCCCCGCCGCCGAAGAAGGTCTCGAAGATGTCCTGGAAGGCGAAGCCGGAGCCGGAATACCCCGCGCCCGAATAGCCGCTGTCGGTGCCGTTCTCGTTGCCCGTCGTGTCATAGATGCGTCGCTTCTGCGGATCGGACAGGACCTCATAGGCCCGCGTGACGAGCTTGAACTCCTCCGCGGCGTCCTCACCTGGGTTCACATCCGGGTGGAGTTTCCTGGCGAGCCTGCGGTACGCCTTCTTGATCTCCTCCCCGGTTGCACCCTGCGCCACACCGAGGACTTCATAGTGATTACTCACTCGTGCACATCACTTCCTGTTGGAGACTTCTGTCGTCTTCTCGCCGGCCACTCCGGCGTACATCCTGAGGACGGCCGCTGGGCCGTCGGCTACTCCTCGAGGACCCTCGAGACGTAGCGGGCGACGGCGCGCACGGCGGCCATCGTCGTCGCATAGTCCATCCGCGTAGGTCCCAGGATCCCCAGCTTCGCGCCGGCATCGGGGCCGTACCCGGTCGCCACCACGGAGGCCTCCGACAGGCCGCCGTAGGGGTTCTCGCTGCCGATCCTCACCGAGATCCCGCGGGCGTCGTACTCCATGTCCGACAGCAGTCGCAGCATGACCACCTGTTCCTCGAGCGCCTCCAGGATGGGGCCGATGCTCAGCGGGAAGTCGCCGGTGGACCGGGCGAGGTTCGCCGTCCCAGCCAGCAGGATCCGGTCGTCGCGACCGAGGCCGGCGAGCTGTTCGAGCGCCCTGACGATGGTATCCCCGTGCGCCCTCAGCGCAGGTGGCAGCTGTGGGAGGACGGCGCCCAGCTCACCCTGCAATGCGGCGAGCTTCACCCCGGATACGGCGGACAGGATGCGCTGCTTGAGTTCCGCGAGCTCAGCCTCCTGGATGTCTGAACGGATCCGGACGATGCGCTGCTGGACGGTGCCGCTCGTAGCGATCAGGACGACGAGGATCTGCTGCGGGGCCAGGAGGACCAACTCGATGTGGCGGACCGACGCCCCACCGACACGGGGGAACTGCACCACGGCGACCTGGTTCGTGAGTTGCGCCAGCAGCCGCACCGTCCGGTCCATGACGTCATCGAGGTCCTCAGCCCCTTCGAGGAGCGCCTGGATGGCCTTCTTCTCCGGCGCGGACAGCGGCTTCACCTCGGAGATGCGGTCCACGAACAACCGGTAGCCCTTGTCCGTGGGGACGCGGCCCGAGCTCGTGTGCGGTGCGGCGATGAGGCCCTCCTCTTCGAGGACGGCCATGTCGTTGCGAATGGTCGCCGACGAGACACCGAGCTGGTGGCGGTCCACCAGAGCCTTGGAGCCGACCGGCTCCCGTGAGTGGACGTAGTCCTCGACGATGGCCCGGAGTACCTCCAGGCGTCGCGGTTCACTCATTCCTGTGTCACCTCCGGGTCTGTTCCTCGACGAGTGCGTTTTACGGGTTGTTGCGAGGAGTTAGCACTCGACACGCCCAAGTGCCAAGCCTAGTACGTTCCGGGCGATTGTTAGCATTGGGAACTTGGGTGCGGCAGTCCGCCGGAGCCCTCGTCGGAAGGACACGCTCGGGATGGACTACGGCTGGGGGGCTCGGGACATATCCGCTCCGAAGCGGGTTGCACTGCCCGATGTACCGGTCGAGAAGGACATGGTCCTCGAGGACGTCCAGAGCGGATTCGTGGGGGCCGTGGTCCGCGTGGAGAAGTCGGGCGGGCTGCACGTCATGATGCTCGAGGACCGACGCGGCAAGAATCGCACCTTCAGGCTCGGTCACGGATTCCTGCTCGACGGTCAGCCCGTGCACGTCGTCGCCCCCGCCGTCAGCACGCCATCCGTAGCGCCCGCCCGGACCGCCTCGGGGTCCGTCCGCGTAGACGGCGCCCGAGCGAGGACGGCCCGCGCCAGCAGGATCTGGGTCGAGGGTCAGCACGACGCCGAACTCGTCGAGAAGGTGTGGGGAGACGACCTGCGCCTCGAGGGGATCGTCGTCGAGCCACTGCACGGCGTCGACGACCTCGACGGTGCGATCCGTGCTTTCGGTCCGGGTCCGCAGCGGCGGCTCGGCATCCTCGTCGACCACCTGCTACCGGGATCCAAGGAGTACCGGATCGCGCAGCAGGCGATGCGCGTCCCCGGCGCCCGCAACCACGTCCTCATCGTGGGGCATCCGTACGTCGACGTCTGGCAGGCCGTCAAGCCAGCCGCGCTGGGCCTCGCCGCGTGGCCTGTTGTGCCTCGCGGCCAGGACTGGAAGACCGGCATCCTCGCCGGGCTGGGCTGGCCGCATGACGACCAGGCCGCGGTGGCGCACGGGTGGAAGCGCATCCTGGCCGGGGTCAGCTCCTACGCCGATCTCGAGCCCTCGCTGCTGGGCCGGGTCGAGGAGGTCATCGATTTCCTGACGGCTCCCCCGGGCCCGGCCTGAGTAGGCGCGCCCTGGCCGACCCGTATCCTTGAGGAAAGTCCGGGCGGGTATCTCCGCCAGCCAGCAAAGGAATTTCGTTGTCCAACACCGCCGACCACCAGCACCACGGACGGGGCGAGTCCCAGCCCGCGTTCCAGGGCACGCCGGCACAAGCGCTTCCGTTAACGGCCTCCGAGGATCGCCAGTTCGCCACGCTCGCGCACTTCGGTGGCATCCTGGGGTTCATCCCCTCCCTGCTGATCTACCTCATCTTCAAGGATCGTGGCCCCTTCACCGCTCAGGAAGCCAAGGAGGCACTGAATTTCACGCTGCCGCCGACGATCCTCGCGCTCGCTGCGTGGCTCCTGTCGCTCGTGCCGGAGATCGGCGGCGTCTTCGCCGTCGTCAACGCCCTCATCTGGGTCACGATCACGATCTTCTCGGTCAACGCCGGTATCCACGTCAACCGCGGCCAGCCTTACCGCTACGCCCTGAACCTCCGCCTGTTCCGCTAGCCCTTCCTGCAGATCCGGCGTCCGGTCCGTGTCGTGGAACCCGGTCGGCCCACCCTTCCGAGGCCCCCGGTCAGTCCGGCAGCAGCCTTCGCACGACGGCGTCAGCGAGCAGTCTGCCCCTGAAGGTCAGGACGACGCGGCCCGCGAAAGCCGCCGCAGGCTCGACCAGTCCGTCCGCGATGAGGCCGGCCACCGCGGTGCGGCCCTGCGGCTTCAGGGATGCAGTGGACAGTCCCTCGCGCAGCCGTACGCGCAGCATGACGTCCTCGACGTAGCGGTCCGCCGTGGACAGCACCTCCCGCCCTGCTGCGGGTGAGCGCCCGGCACCCAGGGCGTCGGCGTACGCGCGGGGATGCTTCACGTTCCACCAGCGTGTGCCGCCGACGTGCGAATGCGCACCAGGCCCGGCGCCCCACCAGTCGCTGCCTCGCCAGTACGCGAAATTGTGCCGACAAACGTCGTCGGGCGTCTGCGCCCAGTTGCTCACCTCGTACCACTGCAGGCCGCCTGCCGTGAGCATCTCTTCGGCGAGGGCATACTTGTCCGCGTGGTCGTCGTCGTCGATGGGCGGCACCTGGCCGCGGCGGATCCGCGACGCGAGCCGTGTTCCCTCCTCGATGATGAGCGCGTAGGCGGAGATGTGGTCGGGGCCGTAGGACAGTGCCGTGGACAGAGACGTCCTCCAGTCCTCCAGCGATTCCCAGGGAGTGCCGTAGATCAGGTCGAGACTGACCTTCAGGCCGGCCTCACGCGCCCACTGCACGGCCTGCGGAACGCGCTCGGGTGAGTGCGTGCGGTCGAGGACGGCCAGCACGTGCGGCACCGCCGACTGCATGCCGAAGGAGACCCGAGTGAATCCGGCGTCGCGCAGTGTCCGCAGCGATTCCGCCGTCACCGAGTCCGGGTTGGCCTCGGTCGTCACCTCGGCGTCCGGAGCGAGCCCCCACCGTACGCGGGCGGCCCGGAGAATCGACGCGAGGTCCTGCGCGGGCAGGAGGGTCGGAGTGCCACCACCGAAGAAAACCGTGGACAACGGCCTGGCCGGCACCCCGGAGGATTCGAGCGCCGTCGCACCGAGTTCCAGTTCGGCGAGTACCGACCCGGCGTACGCGTCCTGCGACGCTCCCCCGCCCAGTTCGGTCGCGGTATACGTGTTGAAGTCGCAGTAGCCGCAGCGCACGGCGCAGAACGGGATGTGCACATAGAGGCAGAAGTCACGTGCGAGGGCGCCGTCGGCAGCTTCGCGCGGCAGCACGCCGTCCTCGGGCGCGGGCAGGCCGAGCGGAAGTGCGCTAGGCACGACCCGCACCTACAGAACCGTACGGTGTCACTTGGCTGTCACTTCTTGGCTTTGTCCTTCGACTCGTCCGACGACAGGGCTGCGATGAACGCCTCCTGGGGAACCTCGACCCGACCGACCATCTTCATGCGCTTCTTGCCCTCTTTCTGCTTCTCCAGGAGCTTGCGCTTCCGGGTGATGTCGCCGCCGTAGCACTTGGCGAGGACATCCTTGCGGATGGCCCGAATGCTCTCGCGTGCGATGATGCGCGCCCCGATAGCCGCCTGGATGGGCACCTCGAACTGCTGGCGTGGAATCAGCTCGCGGAGCTTGCCCGTCATCATGACGCCGTAGGCATAGGCCTTGTCCCTGTGCGTGATGGCACTGAAGGCGTCGACCTGATCGCCCTGCAGGAGGATGTCGACCTTGACGAGGTCCGACACCTGGTCGCCATCGGCCTTCCAGTCCAGGGAGCCGTACCCGCGCGTCTTCGACTTCAGGAGGTCGAAGAAGTCGAAGACGATCTCCGCCAGCGGCAGCCGGTACCGGATCTCGACGCGGTCCTCGGAAAGGTAATCCATGCCTCCCAGGACGCCACGCCGCTGCTGGCACAGCTCCATGATGGCGCCCACGAATTCCGACGGCGCGAGGATCGTCGCCGAGACCATGGGCTCCCGCACCTCCGCGATCTTGCCGACCGGGTACTCACTGGGGTTGGTGACCTTCAGGACGCGCTTGTCCTCGAGGGTGACCTCGTACTCGACGTTCGGCGCCGTGGAGATCAGGTCCAGGTTGTACTCACGCTCGAGGCGCTCGCGGGTGATCTCGAGGTGCAGCAGGCCGAGGAAGCCGACGCGGAACCCGAAGCCGAGCGCTGCGGACGTCTCCGGCTCGTAGACGAGGGCGGCGTCGTTCAGGGTGAACTTCGCGAGCGCGTCACGCAGCACGGGGTAATCGGTACCGTCGAGGGGGTAGAGGCCGGAGAAGACCATCGGCTTCGGGTCCTGGTAACCGCCGAGCGACATGGCCGCGGGCTTCGCCAGGTTGGTGACGGTGTCGCCCACCTTGGACTGGCGCACATCCTTCACGCCGGTGATGAGGTAGCCCACCTCACCGACCCCGAGGCCTTTGGAGGGCTTGGGTTCCGGGGAACTGACGCCGATCTCGAGCAATTCGTGGCTCGCGCGGGTGGACATCATCTGGATGCGCTCCCGGGGGCTGAGCTTCCCGTCGACCACCCGCACATAGGTGACGACGCCGCGGTAGGTGTCGTACACCGAGTCGAAGATCATGGCACGGGCCGGCGCATTCGGATCACCGGTCGGGGCTGGAAGGTCCCGCACGATCTTGTCCATCAGTGCCTCGACACCGGCACCGGTCTTCCCGGACACCATCAGCACATCTTCGGGTTCCCCGCCAATGAGACTGGCCAGCTCCGCCGCGTACTTCTCGGGCTGCGCCGCCGGCAGGTCGATCTTGTTCAGCACCGGGATGATCGTGAGGTTGTTCTCCATCGCCAGGTACAGGTTGGCGAGCGTCTGGGCTTCGATGCCCTGCGCCGCGTCCACCAGCAGGACGGCGCCTTCACAGGCAGCGAGCGACCGCGAGACCTCGTAGGTGAAGTCGACGTGTCCGGGCGTGTCGATCATATTGAGGGCGTAGGCGGTGCCGTCGACCTCCCAGGGCAGGCGGACCGCCTGCGACTTGATGGTGATGCCGCGCTCGCGCTCGATATCCATCCGGTCGAGGTACTGAGCCTTCATGTCCCGCTGCTCGACGGCGCCGGTGAGCTGGAGCATGCGGTCGGCGAGCGTGGACTTCCCGTGATCGATGTGGGCGATGATGCAGAAATTTCTGATGATCGCCGGATCGGTGGCGGCGGGCACCGGCGCGGTGCGGGCCATGGGTGACACGTAGCTTCCTCACTATTACGGGACGGGGTACGGCGTCGATCGACCAGGCGGGCCGACCCCGGGGCAGCCGGCGTTGGTCAGCGCCAGCCTCTCCCTAGTGTCCCACGACGCCGCTCGGCTTCGGCAATCGTGCCCTCGGCCCGCGGCACCCCGAGGCCGACGCTGGCTAGGATCACTGCATGACCTTCACCGCCCGCTCCCTCCTGTCCCTCGCGGGACGCGTGATCCGCGCCGTCAGCAGCCCGCCGGGCACGGTGCAGCCTGAGCGGCAGGACACCCGAGGTCGGCGACGACCTGGGCACCGCCCCACCCCTTCCTCGTCGCGTCGGCCATCCTCGCGCCGCCAGCAGACCGTCCTGGCGTACTCACCCTCCGCGGATGGGAACCCGGATCCCGGCGAGGTCGTGTGGACCTGGGTGCCCTACGAGGACGATCCGTCCCAGGGCAAGGACCGTCCGGTGCTGTTGGTCGGCCGCGACGGCGATACACTGCTCGGGCTCATGCTGACGAGCCGTGACCGCAACAACTCGCGCGGCCACGACGCACGGTACGTGGACGTGGGTACCGGCGACTGGGACCGGCAGGGGCGTCCGAGTGAGGTGAAGGTCGATCGCCTCCTGCGCCTCGATCCGCGCGATATCAGACGCGAAGGCGCCGTGCTCCCCCGCCAGCGCTTCGAGCAGGTCGTCGCGGCGATCCCGAATCACCTGCTCGATCAGGGCGCGCGCTGAGTAGGGTGTGTACGGGCAGGGGCCCGGCTGGATCGGACGGCTGTACGACCGGAACCGCCGGGTGCTCACCCGGAGGCGGCGGACCCTCGGCCACCGCGCCGGCTCCGGCTCCCTGCGTGTTTCTGGTAATCTGTATAGCTGTGTGTCCGCGTAGGTCTCCGGGCACTTTGGCCGATCGCCCTACGGTATCCCCACGCCGCTCAGTCTTCGGTCGGCCGAAATACCCTCACGACCAGTCCGCACTACATAGAGAGTTCTCATACGTGGCAAATATCAAGTCCCAGAAGAAGCGCATCCTCACCAACGAAAAGGCGAGGCAGCGCAACAACTCGGTGAAGTCCGAGCTGAAGACCGCTATCCGCGCCGTGACCACGGCCGTCGAGGGTGCTGACAAGGACGCTGCCGCATCGGCTCTGCAGGCGGCCAGCCGCAAGCTCGATAAGGCTGTCAGCAAGGGTGTGCTGCACAGGAACAACGCAGCGAACCGCAAGTCCGCGATCTCCAAGAGGGTCAACGCGCTCTAAGCCGCGGAACCTTCGATGAAGGGCCGGTTCCCTCGGGGGCCGGCCCTTCGCCGTGCGGCCGAACGTCCGTTCGCCCGCAGGAGGACCTCCCTCCTGGCCGGTGCCGCTCGTTACGGTCCGCTCATGGCCGTAGCTGCCGCTCAGCTCAGCCGTCTCCCAGCGCGATGACGGTGACCGCCCGCTCGACGGCGTACACCGGATCCCGCGACTCACCTTTCACCTGCGCGTCGGCTTCGGCGAGCGCACGGATGCACCGGACCAGGGCGTCAGAGCTGAACCGCTGCGCTTCCTTCCGTGCCTGGTCCACCTGCCACGGCGCCATGCCCAGGTCCTTGGCGAGGTGTATCGACGAACCTCTGACACCGTGGACCTTCGCGACAGCGCGGACCTTCATGGCGAGCGCCGCGACGATGGGGACCGGGTCAGCACCGGTTGCCAGGGCGTGACGCAGCATGGACAGTGCCTGCGCGGTGCGGCCGGCCAGCGCGGCGTCGGCGACCTTGAAGCCTGTCGCCTCGACGCGGCCTCCATAATACTTCTCCACTGTCGCCACGGTGATGTCACCCGCGGCGTCCGCCATGAGCTGCTGGCAGGCCGCCGCGAGTTCAGGCAGCTGTGAGCCCACGGCGGCCACGAGCGCCCTCACCGCGTCGGGTTCGATACGCCGACGTGCCAGGCGGAACTCGGTTGTTACGAACTCCGCTTTCTCGCCGTCCTTCTTCAGGGGCTGGCAATCGACGACGGTAGCCTTGGCCGCCTTGATCGCGTCGAGCAGCTTCTTCCCGCGGTTGCCCCCCGAATGACGCATCACCAGCACGACATCCGGGGCGGGATCTCCGAGGTAGGCGAGCGCGTCGACCAGGAATGCGTCATTCATCTGGGCCAGCCCTGATGCCTCGATGACTTTCCAGTCGCCGAAGAGCGAGGGGCTGGCCTGCATGGTGAGCGTGCCGGCCTCGTAGTCGGCGGCGTCGAGCATGACGAGCTCGGCCTCGGGCTGGGCTGAACGGACCTGCCCGCGGATGGACTCCGCGGCCTTGGACGCCAGGTAGTCCTCGGGACCGGACAGCAGGACGATGCCCGCCGGTCGGACGTCACGCCATGCTGCGGGTTGGTGGCTCGAACCGCTCGTGCGGCCGGCCTGTGATCTCGTTGCCACGGGGGGCTTCCTTCCATCAAAACGGCTCCTACTGTTTCACGCGATCGATCCGCCTCAAAGCCACACCGCCCCCTCCACGATGCCGGTTGGTCAATCGAGCGTGCGGACCTCGACGGTGGTACCCACGACGTTCACGGTGAACGACCCGAGTTCGTCGGTCCGGGCTGTCGCGATGCCCGCGCTGTCCAGGGCATCGAGGATGGTCGGGTGCGGATGTCCGTAGTCGTTGTCCTCGCCCACCGAGATGATGGCGAGATACGGCTGAACGGCTCCGATGAGGGCTGTACCGCCGTTCCGCGCCCCGTGATGGGCGATCTTGAGAATGTCGATCCCCTCTGCAAGAGCGGGCGAACTCGTCAGGAGTGCCGCGGCGCCCTCCTCCTCCAGGTCTCCGGTCAACAGGATCGTGACGGGGCGGTCCGGCGACGGTACCACGACCTCGAGCACTGCGCTGGCGTTGTTCTCTTCCGACGACACAGCGCCGCCGGAGGGCGAGAGGACGTCGACCTGGAGCGGGGCGACGTCGAGCGTCGTCGTGTCGTCCAGCCTCACCGCCTCCAGCCCGGCCGTCGAAGCGGCCTCGGTCACCACGTCCGGAAGGCCGTCCTCGCCCGTCGAGTAGTACAGGGCGGACAGGGATCGTCCGCGGATCGCACCCTCGATGCCGCCGTAGTGGTCGTCATGCAGGTGGGTGATGACCAGGGCGTCGATCACCTCGATGTGCAGGGCGTCGAGGCACCTGTCCATGGCGTCGGGGTCCGGCCCGGCGTCGACGACCAACGCGTGGCCGGCCGTCGTCTTGAGCACCAGCCCGTCACCCTGCCCGACGTCGCACATCGTGATGTCCCAGTCCGCCGATGGCCGGGACACTGAGCGCACGACGACGGTCACCGTCGCAATGCACGCGAGGATGGCGACGACGAGCACCGTGACCCTGATCAGCGGACCGCGTCCGCGCGGGGACGAGGGGCGACGGCGGGTCTGTACGGGCCGCTGTCCCTGTCCCCTCCGGAGCCGGCCAGGTGCGCTCGCACGAGCAGGGCGTCCGACTGGCCGGACGACGACTGCTGAAGCTGCGGACCGCTCAGAACTGCGGTACCCTCCCGGCGATTCCGCTCCGCGTACGGCCTGCAGCGCGCCGTGCCGCGTAGAGGCGCGCGGGCGACGGATCCACCACCGCGCGAGGGTGTCCCGCTTCATCACGAGGAGGAGGAGCGTCAGGGACAGCACCGTGGCCAGGACGACTCCGGGGGCACCGGGAGGCCATGGCAGCGCCGCGCCAGGAGCCCTGGAGAGCGCATCGGCAATGCCCGCCACCCATCGTGTTCCCCACTGCGCCGCGACGATGAGCGGTAGTGCAAGGAAAGGAGCGGCTACCAGTGCCAGGACCGCCGCCATGCCGAGCAGGGTGATTGCGGGGACCACGGGTGACGCCAGGACATTCGCCGGAAGCGAGTAGAGCGGGAGCGCTGGTTGGATCAGGACGAGGATCGGAGTGCAGAAGAGCTGCGCCGTGAGCGGGATGGCCAGAACCTGGGCCAGGACCCGTGGCATCAGGTGCTCGAGGACGTCGACGACCATCGGCCCGGCGGTGACGAGCCCCAGCGTCGCTGCAACCGACAGTATGAACGCGAAGGACACCGAGAGCCACGGGTCCACGGCGAGCAGGACGATGATCGAGAGCATCAGGAGAGTCAGCGACACTCTGCCCCTCCCTGACAGTACGGCCGCCACGCCGATCGAGCCCATCACTGCCGCCCGGAGGACGCTGGGCTCGGGCCGGACCAGCATCACGAAGGCCACCAGTGCGGCCACTGCGCCGATCGCCGCCGGCAGGCGAGTCACTCGGGCCAGCCGGAGTCCGAGGAACGCGAAGGCCACGACATAGGAGCAGTTGGCCCCGCTCACGGCGGTGAGATGCGTCAGGCCGGTGGTCTTCATGGCGTCCTCGAGTTCCGGCTCGAGGCCGATGCGGTCACCGATGGCCATGCCCGGCAGCAGGCCGCCGTCGCGCTCGTCGCGCAGGGCGAGTTCGCGGAAGCGTGCTCTCAAGCCAGCCGTGTACCCGAGCCAGCCATCGGCGTCATCGATCCTGGGACTGCTGGAGGGAAGGAAGACGGCCGTCGCCTTACCGACGCGGTCGGACGGCGTGGCGGTGCCCAGGACGCGCACGGTGTCGCCCGTGCCCATCCCCGCCCACTGCTCCGAGCCGATGACCACGACAGGAGTCGCCGACACGAATGATCTCCCCCGCAGCACACCGCCTATCACCTCCGCGTCGACGAGATACCGATCACCGCCGAATGGACCAGCAGCCAGGGAGGACGGTTCACCCGTGATCCGAAGGATGGCGGTGAAGGGGGACCCTGCCTCGACCGCATCCTGGACCGGACCGGCTTCCGCTCGTGCGAGGCTGCCGCCGGCGGCGAGTAGGACCAGGGTCAGCGCCGCTGCCGGCGCCAGGCCCTGCGCCGGGACGAGGCCCCACCAAAAAGCACCTCGTGAGGAGGGCTCCGTGCGACGTCCGGGTGCCCGTTCACTCACCCGTCCACTTGCCCGTCCGCGGACTCGGGCGGATACCTCTCTCGACGCCCGCGCAGAAACAGCCCGAGACGTACGCCCGGATGCCCGCTCAGATGTAGGCCTCGATGAGCGCTCGGACGGGCGCCCCCTCGACAGGAGGAAGAGCACGCACGCGAGTACGAGGCCTCCGGCGGCTGCAAGCAGTCCGCCCGTCGTCGCGCCGGTCGCTCCCCCGTGGATGGCGATAGCCGCCCCTGCCCACGCCGCCACTGCAGACGGTACGAGGCGCAGGTCACCCCTCCACCGTGTAGCAGAGGAAGCCTGATCCGGCCTGCTGGTCGGGTCCTTCCCGCCACATTCGACGGCCGCCACCGTCGAGGACGCCTCGGCCCGCCTCACCGCACCTCGATGAGGGGCAGGATCCCCTCGAGCATGGCCGGCCCGATACCCGGCACCGCATCGATGTCCCCTGCCTGGGCGAAAGGACCATGCTCCTCGCGCCAGTCGATGATCCGTTGCCCCAGCACCGGCCCGACGCGTGGCAGCGATTCGATCTCGGCGAGACTGGCGGAATTGATGTCGAGGATTTCCGCGGCGGACCCCGACCCGCCCTCGTTCCCGGTCGCTCCGTCGATGGCACCGGCTTGCCCGCCGGAGCCCTTCCGCGGTCCGTCGGCCGGCAGTAGCGGCAACTCCGCTCCCGTCCCGCTGGTCCGTGGCTCTTCCCCCACCGCCAGGAGGTGGATGTGCTGGCCGTCGGACACGGTCGAGGCGAGATTGACTCCTTCGAGATCCGCCTCCGGGGTAGCGCCGCCGGCCTCGTCGATGACCTCGACGAGACGCGTGCCAGGGGTGACGGTGAAGACTCCCGGCGACGCTACCGCTCCGGTGAGGTAGATGACGACGACGCCCCCGCGGTCCTCACTTCCGGAGGGCGCTCCCGCTGCCGCTTCACCCGGACCACCCGCGCCACGCCCGACTGCCTGATCCCCGGATGCGCCGTCCCGCGGACCGGTAGCACCGTCATCGACGGCCTCCCGATCAACGTCCGCAGACCGTGCACCGCCCGACAACGACGCGCCCGGTGGAGAGGAACCGGAACCGCTGGCACCCTCGACAGGGGCAGCCGGTGTTTCGGCATCGAGCTGCACCGAGACCGCAGCGGCGGATGGCTCGGAGCTGCGGACGAGGAAGAGCGCGGCTCCGACCGCCAGCGCCACTCCGAGGAAGACGAGCGCCGCGGAGCGCGCTACCCGCCATTGGATCCCACCCTGGGCTTCGCCGTCGTCCGGGCCCTCGAAGGACAGCGGCCCCCATTGCTCAAGCACGCCGTCGTTCTCATCACCGCCCGACTCATTGTCGACCGGATCCTCGTCGGCGAGGGCGTAGGAGCCGGCATCGGGGTCCGACTCAGGGCGCCGGTCACGAGGGGCAGGTGAGCGCGGGTGGGGTGGCGGCGCCCAGGCGTCCCCGGCTGTCGGCCATCGGTGCTTTCCCATACCTCCACGCTAGGAGGAGGACAGAACGGCCGGACGGGCCACTCCTGCTATGTGGACATCAGCGCGGACCCGCGGAAGCCGTAGCTCAGAATCTCGTGAACTGCTTCTTGCTGACCGTGACTGCGACGACGCCAAGGCCCGCGTGCGCAGCGAGGACGGAGGGGCAGGGAGCCGTGGAGACGCGCCCCGGCCCGGCTGAATCCTCCAGTCGCCCGGCGAGACCCAGGGCCTCGTCCTCGTTGCCGAAGTGATGCACTGTCAGCTCGACATCACCGCCCCGGCCGGCTGCATCGGCCTCGACGAGTTCCTGGAGCCGCTGCAGCCCTTTCGCCGCCGAGCGCATGCGCTCCAAAGGTACGAGCCTGCCGCCCTGCACGTGGAGGATGACCCGGACGGACAGGAGCGTCCCGAGCCACCCGGCGGCCGCCGTGATCCTCCCGCCGCGCCGGAGCTGCTCGAGGGAGGGTACGTAGAAGTAGAGGGAGGAGGCGCGCGCCCCCATCGCGGCGGCAGCAGCAGCCGCCTGCAGGTCGCCGCCCTCCCTCGCTGTGGCCAACGCCGCGAGGGCTGCGCGGCCCTGCGCCATCCCGGCCGTCCTCGTGTCGATGACCTCGACCGGAATCCCCGCCCTGGAGGCCGCCAGGCGCGCGGCGTCCGCCGTCCCGGACAACAGCCCCGACAGGTGGACGGAGACGACGCCGTCGTAGCCATCCTCCACGAGCCGGCCGTAGACCCTGTCGAACTGACCCGGGGAAGGCCGTGACGTGCGCACGTCGGTCCCCGCGGCGAGGGCGACCATGAGCGGGGCGGTGACGTCGTCGTGCTCGCCGGTCAGGATGTCGTCGCCCACGAGCACGGGCATGGCGACGACCTCGATCCCCTCGGCCAGCCCGCCGGGAGCCGTCCACGCGGGAGCGAACCCCGCGGCTGAATCGGTGACGACGGCTACGCGCACGGAAGAGTCGAGCCGTCGCGCGTCACTATCGGTCCGGAAACCGTCGATCCGGAAAGCATTGGTCCGGAAACCGTCGATCCGGAAAGCATCAGGCCGGAACGATGTTGACCAGCTTCGGCGCCCGCACGATCACCGTACGGATATCACGCCCGTCCAGTACACGCCGGACCTGTTCGCTGGCCAGCGCGAGTTCGCGCAGCTCGTCCTCGGCGATGTGCGGGGAGACGGTGAGCCGGTCCCGCACCTTTCCCTGCACCTGCACGACGGCGACGACGCTCTCCTGCGTGAGCAGCGTCGAATCAACCGTCGGCCATCCCGCCGTGGCGACGGTGGCCTCGTGTCCGAGCCGGCTCCACAGATCCTCCGCCGTGTACGGCGCGAAGAGGCTGAGGAGGACGGCGACGGCCTCCGCGGCCTCGCGGACGGCGGGGTCGGCACCACCGGCGCCGGAGTCGATGGCCTTCCTCGTCGCGTTGACCAGCTCCATGAGCCTGGCGATGACGACGTTGAACTTGTTGGCCTCCATGAGTTCCGAGGCGTCGGCGACGGTTCGGTGCGTCGCGGAGCGCAACGCGCGGTCACCCGTGGAGGGATCGGTGCCGACGGCGCTCGTCACGTCGCCGCCCAGGCGCCAGGCGCGCGCCAGGAACTTCGCGGAGCCCGACGGCGAGACATCCGCCCAGTCGACGTCGTCCTCCGGTGGTGATGCGAACACCATGGTGAGCCGCACGGCGTCGACACCGAAGCGGTCCAGCTGTTCGCCGAGGTCCACGCCGTTGCCGAGGGACTTGCTCATGGCCTTGCCGCGGTTGAGCACCTGGCCCTGGTTCAGCAGGGCGCTGAAGGGCTCGGTGAAGTCCACCATGCCGAGGTCGAACAGTACCTTCACGAAGAACCGGCTGTAGAGCAGGTGCAGGATGGCGTGCTCCACACCGCCGACGTACTGGCCGACGGGCAGCCAGCGGTTCACCGCCTCGCTGTCGAAGGGCGCGGTGTCGAGCTGCGGGTCCACGAAGCGCAGGTAGTACCAGGACGAGTCGACGAACGTGTCCATGGTGTCGGTGTCCCGCCTCGCGGCCCCGCCGCACGACGGGCAGGACACGTTGACCCATTCCTCGACGGCGGCCAATGGCGACGTCCCCTTGGGGGCCAGGGCCTCACCCCGGAGGCCTTCGGGCAGGGTGACGGGCAGCTGGTCGTCGGGTACGGGTACCTCGCCGCAGGACGGGCAGTGGATGATCGGGATGGGAGTCCCCCAGAAGCGCTGCCGCGAGAGCAGCCAGTCGCGCAGGCGGTAGTTGATCGTGTGCTCGCCCGTGCCCTGCTCCTCGACCAGCTCGACGGCGCGGCGGATCGCCATCGCCTTGTCCAGCCCGGTCAGTTCGCCGGAGTTCACGAGTGTCCCCTCCCCCGTCGTGGCGACCCCCGTCTCCGCGGCATCCCCCGCACCGGTGTCGACGACGGTGCGGACCGGCAGGTCGAAGGCGCGCGCGAAGTCGAGGTCGCGCTGATCGTGGGCGGGGACCGCCATGATCGCGCCGGTCCCGTAGTCCGCCAGCACGTAGTCGGCCGCCCAGACCGGCAGCTTCTCGCCGTTGAGCGGGTTCGCCGCGTACCGCCCGGTGAAGACACCGGTCTTCTCGCGCTCCGTCGCCTGGCGTTCGATCTCGGACAGTCCCTTGACCTGCTCGCGGTACGCCTCCAGCTCGGCACGCCGCCTGGGGGTCACCAGCTCGAGGGCCAGATCGGCGTCCGCGGCGACGACGAAGAACGTCGCTCCGTACAGGGTGTCCGGGCGCGTGGTGAAGACGGTGACATCCTTCACGGGGAGATCGCCCTCGGCCTCGATGCGGAACGTGACATGCGCTCCCTCGGAGCGCCCGATCCAGTTGCGCTGCATCGCGAGGACACGCTCGGGCCAGTGGCCCTGCAACTGCTCCATGTCGTCCAGCAGGCGGTCGGCGTAGTCGGTGATCCTGAAGTACCACTGGTTCAGGTTCTTCTTGGTGACCATGGTCCCGCAGCGCTCGCACGCCCCGTTGATGACCTGTTCATTGGCGAGGACGGTCTGGTCCTTCGGGCACCAGTTCACCGGCGAATTGCGGCGGTAGGCGAGGCCCTTCTGGAAGAACCGCACGAACAGCCACTGCGTCCAGCGGTAGTACTCGGGGTCCGAGGTGTGCAGCCGGCGGCCCCAGTCCGCGCTGATCGCATAGCGCTTGAACGAGTGCGCCTGGGTCTCGATGTTGGCGTACGTCCACTCGGCGGGGTGGGCGTTGCGCTTGATCGCGGCGTTCTCCGCCGGCAGTCCGAACGAGTCCCAGCCGATGGGGTGGAGGACGTCGTAGCCCTTCTGCCGGTAGAAGCGCGCCGCGACGTCACCCATCGCGAAGGCTTCGGCGTGG
>JAABUN010001682.1_pt1 | contig 46117 bp, 40 predicted proteins | sample 5559311 | NCBI WGS metagenome assembly JAABUN01 (sample SAMN10711877, study PRJNA513370) | rock metagenome | isolation source: Antarctica rocks | place: Antarctica: Victoria Land, Siegfried Peak sud
GAAGACCTGATCAGGCGCTACGTGAAGTATCAGGAAGAGCAAGAAAAGCAAGTAGAGCAAAACCGCCAGGACTTCCTCTTTTAGAGTTGTTCCTTAAATCCACCACCTTTGGTGGTGGTCGTTTAATTGTCTCACCTTGAGCTCACCTGAAGATTGTTTCTTAACGTTCTTCATAAAATTTGGTTTTTGTTTTACGCCCGTTGTTTCGCTAAACTGAACTTATGAATGTAGAAGCTTATCTGGCGCGCATCGGCTACGAGGGGAGACTCGAGCCCACCCTCACAACGTTGCAAAACCTTCACCGCGCGCATCTTTTTGCGGTTCCCTACGAAAACCTCGATATTCATCTGGGACAGCCGCTGACGCTCGAGCTACCGCAAATTTTCGACAAGTTGGTGACGCAAAAGCGTGGTGGCTGGTGCTTTGAGATGAACGGGCTGTTCGCCTGGGCGCTACGTGAGCTGGGGTTTACTGTGACTCTATTGGGTGCAAAGGTAGAACGGACTGGGAAACTACCCCGAGATACGCCGGATCACCTGACTTTGGCTGTTACGCTAGACCGCATATATCTTGCTGATGTAGGTTTTGGTGATGGCTTACTTGAACCTTTACCGCTCGAAGTTGGTAGGTATCGGCAGGGATTTTTGGAGTATACTTTAGCGCATTTAGAGGAGCACTGGGTTTTTCAAAATCAACCTTATGGTGCTGCACCTAAAATCAGCTTTACGCTCGAGCCGTACCAACTTAAGGACTTTGCGAAAATGTCTTACTTTCTGCAAACTTCACCCGAGTCGGGCTTTGTACGTGCGGTAGTGAGTACTCGGTTTATATCCGAGGGTTATACCGATCTACGCGGTGCGACGTTGCGGACGGTAACAGGGGCTGGCGTAGAGGAGCGGGTACTTGAAAGCGCTGCTGATTTTGACGCTGTGCTAAGAAATGTGTTCGGGCTCGAGCTGCCCCGCGCCGCCGAGCTGTGGCCCCTCGTTTCACGTCAACACGCCGCGTGGCTGGAGCAGATGAGGGAACAACGCCGTTAGTTGCTTTCGACCCGCCTGCGCCTGCGCCCACCTCGCCTGCGGCGTTTGCCTGAGCGGTCTTTAGACTCTTTGGGTGCGCTCAGCGTCCCGTCTTCTTGTACCGCCCGGATTAAAGACGCTTCGACCTGACCGTACTGGGTCGGTTGGATAAGCCGGATGACCGCGTGCGGGGGTCGAGCGTCCAGATAAACGTAGCTGGGGCCGGGGCGGAGCACGTAACCGAAAGTCGGGCACTCCCCGTTGGTCGTCTCGAGCACCCACTCACCCAAACTCTCGATTACGACGTCTTTGCCGAGCAGCGGCACGCGTTCTGTAAGCGCCGCGCCGTGCGCCAGCCCCCGAAGGGTGTGAAGCAGGCCGAGCGGGTCGCGGTACGGACGCAGGTAGGGGGTTTCGGCGCGCTCTATCTGCGCGCCGACCTGCCGGGTCGCTTTGACCAGACCGCTGCGCGCGTCGAAAGCGACTTCAAAGGTGTGTTTTTCCCCTTTGGTTTCGGCTGTTTCGCTGAAACGGAGGCTCTCGCCACTACCGGTTAAAAGTTGGCTCGACTGGTCGATGCTGTGTGCGCCGAGCGCCCCTTGAAAGAGGGCGCGGCACTCGAGCGTCGTCACGCGCGGCGTGACCGTCGTTTTGATAACCTGTGACCCGACCGCTTTCGCGCCGAGCGAGAGGGCGTAGGAGAGGGTTTCAACTGCCATCCCCGAGTCTACCTTGCGCCGCTGCGCGCCGCGTGTTCCCTCTAGAGCGTCGTACTAAAAAAGCGTCCGCGTAGCTCGAGCCCCACCTCACCTTCCGAAAGGGTCAGCGTAAGGTAAGCGTATTCGTCACCGACGCCGTTCATGTCTAAGAGCAGCGCCCGTCCCTGCGACGCGAAGTGAACGCCGCCCCGTACCGGCGTGTGCCCGTAGACGCCGAAGCGGTAGGGGGTTTCGGCGAGGACGTCGCGCGGCTCTAAAATCCAGTCGCGGCGGTTCCCTAAGTAAAAGCTCGCGTCGTAGCGGTTGTGTTCGGGTTTCGGCCCGACGTGAGCGAAGTGCAGGTCTTCGATAACGAGTTCACTCGGCCACGTCTTTAGCCACGCCGCCAGGTCGTCTGGCAGGGCGCGGCCTGACGCGCGCCACTCGAGGTGTGACAGCGCGTCGGTACGCAGCACCCCTTCTTCGCCGGTCAGTGCGTTGTGGTCGTGGTTACCGAGCAAGATCGTCACGCCCCCCGGAGCGCGCTCACAAAACGTTTTGACCGCGCGTAAAAACGCCTCTTGCGCGGCCTCGGCTTTTTCGATGTCCGGCGGGTGATGCTCGTCGAAAGGGCTCCCGATAAGCGCGGCGTACTGTGCGCGCGTTTTGGCGTGAACGAGGTCGCCTAAAAGGATAAGGTGCGTACTCCCGTCGATAAGTTCAGATGCAGGCTGACACGCGTCTACCAAGAGCCCCGCTTCGTCTAAGATATGCCAGAACTTCTCGCTCTGCGCGTGAATATCTCCGATGACGACGAGCTTCCGAGCCGTGATGGAGGTTTCGGGCGTCACAACTTGAAACCCTCGAGCGCCGCCGCACCGGTTTGTGAAAGGGTGTAGCGGCGACCCAAAACGCCGCGCCGTGATTCTAGCAACCCGTGCTCCAAAAACCAGTCCGCCGTCTCCCCGGCGCGTTGACGCCGTCGGGCACGCCTGAAGTGGGCGAGCGTCTCGAGGCTCGCCTGGGTCAAGTACGGTTCGGGACGGCATACGTCGCAGCCACACGCCCCGGTACTCGCCGAATCGCCGAAGTAACCGAGCAGCAGGTCACGGCGACAACAATCCTGTTCGGCGTAACGGATCATCTCGTCCAGCAGCCGTGTACGCCGCGCGTTGTAAGACATTATCCAGATGGGTTGAAAATCGGGTACAGCGCGCGTAAATGCCGGTCTTAAGGTGAGTTTGACGTGTCGGCTTTCGCGCGTGACGGTGGCAACACCTTGGTCTTCCAGCAGTTGCACGGTTCCGATCAGCTTACCCCGGTTGAGGCCGAAGCTTTCCACTGACACACCCTTGGGGTGGGCGTTGCGGAGGCCCACATAGACCCGTTTAAGGTCGAGCAGGGTGGGACTCGAGGCTCTCAACAACCCCGCTTGCCGCGCTCCGTCACCGTCTGCGTAGAGAAGTGTACAGGTCGCGCGCTGCCCGCCTCGACCCGCACGTCCGGCCTCTTGGTAGTACGCTTCCAAAGATGCTGGAAGTTCCAAATGAATGACCGCCTCGACGTCAGCTTTATCGACGCCCATGCCGAACGCGTTGGTGGCAACCATGACCTTTATGCGGCCCGCTAAAAAATCGTCTTGTACGGCGTTCCTTGTAGAAGTGTCCAGCCCGGCGTGATAGGCGGCGCTGCGTAGGCCCCACTGTAAAAGCTGGCTGGCGGTCGTTTCGGTCCGTTCGCGCGTCCCGGCGTAGACGATACACGGGCCGGAGGTACGTGCTAGGAGCGAGTGGAGCGCCTCCTCCCGCGCCGTTTCGTCCGGTACGGGCCACACCCGGTAGCACAAGTTGGGCCGGTCAAAACCGGTCAGCACCCGGAGCGGGTCGCGGAGGCCCAAAAGCGTTACGATATCGCCTTGCACGGCCTCTGTTGCGGTCGCGGTCAGTGCCGTGACGGGCGGGTTGCCGAGGGTTTTACGAACCTGCCCGAGCTGCCGGTAGTCGGGGCGAAAGTCATGACCCCATCCGGAGATACAGTGCGCCTCATCGACGACGAGCCGCGCGACGCCGACGCTGCAAAGTTCGCGCTGTACCCGCGCGTGACTCAAGCGCTCGGGGGAGAGGTAGAGCAGCCTTAACTCACCGAGCTGCGCTAAAAGTCGCCCCTGCTCCGCCGACGTCAGCTGGCTGTTGAGCGCCGCTGCGCTGACCCCGCGCCGTGAAAGCGCCGCAACCTGATCTTTCATCAGGGCGATCAGCGGGCTTATCACGACGGTCAGGCCGTCGTTGACAAGGGCCGGAAGTTGGTAGCAGAGCGACTTACCTGCGCCGGTCGGCATCACCGCCAAAACGTCGTCGCCTCTAAGCGCGGCCTCGACGACCTCCTGTTGACCGGGACGAAACGCACTCAGACCAAAGCGCTTTAACAGGCTTTTGGAGCTAGCTTGCACAGGTTTTAGTGTACCAGCCACTAGGGAAAGAGACCCGAGTTCATCACCCAGGTATTTTTTAGGGCAGCGACGCGGTGCGCTCGAGATACGGCAGCGGATCGACCGCCTGACCGTCGATGCGGATTTCAAAATGCAGGTGCGAACCCGTCGAGCGGCCCGTCGAACCGACCTTGGCGACTACGTCACCGGCCGCGACCTGCTCTCCTACCTGGACTAGAAGCTCCGAAGCGTGCCCGTAAAAGTACTCCACACCGTCCGCTTCGATCACCACCAGGTAGCCGTAGCCGCCCTGCCAACCGCTGTAGGTGACGACGCCGGGCATCGCAGCGGTAACCGGATCGCCTGTTTCGCCGTCAATGTCTATCCCGTAGTGATACGTCATGCCGAGCAGGGTACGAGGGCCGAAATAAGAGGTGATCGCGCCGCTCAGCGGCCAGATGATGTGAGGCGTTACCGTGCGGCCGGGGGCGGGCGGGAGCAGCAGCGTCGAACCGGCGTTTAGGACGTCGTTGTCTAGTCCGTTAAGGTCTTTAAGCGCTTCGACGCTCGTCCCGTGACGGAGGGCGATAGAAGAGAGCGAATCGCCCGATTCGATCGTAATGCTCGGCTCCGCGCCGCCGCCTTGGTCGCCCGGTACGGCGTCCGCTTGTACACCGGGGATGCTCAGCGTATCGCCGACGCTGAGCATCTCGTCCGGCCCTAACCCGTTCGCTCCGCTTAAGGTGCTGACGGGTACGCCGTAACGCTCTGAAAGCGACCAGAGCGAATCACCGGGTTCGACGGTGACGTTAAGCGGCACCGCAGGGGCCGCGCCGCCCAGCATCAACTCTTGCCCGATCACGAGGTTCGTGTCAGCAAGGTCGTTCATCGCCATTAACTCTTCGACCGGTACACCTGTTTGCGCGGCAACGCCTGAAAGCGTATCGCCGGGTTTGACCGTATACGTATCTGTTTTGGGGATAATCAGCGTTGCGCCTGCAATAAGGTCGTCACCGGAGAGCATGTTGGCAGCTAAGATCGCCTCGACCGTCGTACCATAACGTCCTGCGAGACCGGTAAGGATGTCTCCTGGCTGCACGGTGTACGTCTCCTGTGCCGCAGCTAACGGCGTAAAGAGCACCGCTAACGGGAGGACTACGGGGATAACCACGCGCGACCAAGACATCGTGTGCAGTGTATCAGAAAAGTTCAGCTTGTGTGAAGACACTTACACCTTATGCACATAGCACTTATAAACCGTATACCGAAAGCGCTGGCAGACCCTAGCGTAAGGTCCTTGCGGGGTGTGGTAAGAGGTCTGGCAGCGGCCTGTAAGTCGGGTGCCGGGTCGGTATGGACGACTCGAGCCGGTATTTAAGCCCATACACTTACTCGCTGCCTGATTTTTGCGTCCCGTCGAGCGTCAGTAGGCGGTGGTAAAGCTCGGGGCGACGGTCGCGGAAAAACCCGAATCCGGCCCGGAAGCGTCTGGCGGCGGCAAAATCCAAGTCGGCGTAGATGACCGTTTCCGACGTTTCATCGGCCTCGGCAAGTTTCGCGCCGGTGTAGTCGCAGATAAAAGACGACCCGTAGAAACGGGCGTCGCCTTCGCTCCCGACCCGGTTGGCCGCCGCGACGTAAACACTGTTTGACACGGCGTGCCCGATCATCGCCCGCTGCCACATGTCGCGGGTCTCCAACCCCCCTACCTCTTGCGGCTCCGAACCGATAGCGGTGGGGTAGAGCAGTAAATTCGCCCCTTGCAGGGCCATGGCCCGGGCTGCTTCGGGAAACCACTGATCCCAGCAGATGGCTGCGCCGACGTTGCCGTAACGCGTATTCCACGCCTTAAACCCGGTATCGCCGCTGTTGAAGTAAAACTTCTCCTCGTAACCGGGGCCGTCGGGGATGTGCGACTTGCGGTAAACACCTAAAGACGCGCCGTCTGCGTCAAACAGCTTCAAGCTGTTAAAGTACGCTTGCCCCGCCGCCTCGAAAAACGACACCGGTAAGATGACGCCGAGTTCGGCGGCGAGCGCGCCGAAACGTTCCAAAAAAGGGTGCGCGTCCGCCGGATGTGCGAGCGCGAAGAGGTCGTCGCGCTCGAGCTGCGGAAAGTACAGATTTTCAAACAGCTCTTGCAGCAAGACGATATTCGCCCCGGCTCCGGCAGCCTCCCGGACGAAGTGTTCGGCTTTCTCGAGGTTTTCTTCCAGCACATCCGAACAGCTCATCTGAACCACGGCAAGTTTAACGGTCGGCATAAGACTCCTTTTGAATATGAGCGGCGATAGCGGCGGCAGTTTTAGCGGGCGGCGCGTCGGTCGTGTCCAGCTGTAAGCTCGGCGAGGCCGGATAGGGCGTCAAGAGGTCGTAAGTCGTAAGCAGCTGCTCCAAAACTCCGGCGTCTGTAATTTTGCCGCTCGAGCGCCTCGAGTCCGACCCCACGCGCTCGGTAAGCTTTTCCGGGGCGCAGGTGAGCTGGACGAGCAGCGTTTTCGCGCCGTGTTTTTCAACGGCTTCGAGCATCCACTGCATTTTTGGGTCGTCTTGCGGATAAGCGTATACATAGGTGAAGATGAGGTCAACTCCGCCTCTAGCTGCTTCCTCGAAGATAAGTTGTCTTATGCCATGAACTGTGTGACCGAAAGAGGGCGTGCCGCGTTCAAACAAGGTTTCAGCCAAATCAATGCTGAGGTGATTGTGAAACACCTTAAAACCGGTCAGCTTAGCTAGTTCGGTGGCCACCGTCAGCTTACCGACAGCGGGCGGGCCGTAGAGTAAAACGAAAGTCACGTCTTTATCACGGTGCTAAAGGCTCGCCGACGGGTTGTTGCTGCGTCACACAGTGAAACGAACCGCCGCCGGTAATCAGCGCCCGTGACGAAAGTCCGATGACCTCACGCCCCGGAAACAGCGGCGCTAAAATTGCCAACGCCTGTGCGTCGTTGTCGTCACCGTACTGCGGTACCACCACAAAACCGTTGCCGACATAAAAGTTCGCGTAAGAAGGCGCTAGGCGTACCCCGCCGAACTCGAGCCGCGCTTTAGGTAGCGGAAGCTCAACAACGTGGTACGGGGTGCCGTCATGGTCGCGCAAGTTTTTTAAGGCCGTCAAGTTGCGCTGCATCGGCCCGAAGTTGGCGTCTCGCTCATCTTCAGCGACGGCGCAAACGATGGTCTGGTCGTCGGTAAAGCGGACGATAGTGTCGATGTGACCGTCCGTGTGGTCGCCCTCGAGCCCCCGTTCCAACCACACCACCCGGGTCACGCCCAGCGCCCCCTGCAAGATTTTCTCTAATTCGGTTTCGCTCAGCTCGGGGTTGCGCTCCCGCGACAACAAACAGCTGCGGGTGGTTAAACAGACGCCCTGAGCGTTTAGCTCCAAAGACCCACCCTCCATCACGACAGGTACGGCAAAACGTTTCATCGCAAGTCTTTTCGCAACAGCCTCGGGTGCGCGGTCGTCGTCGTCCCACGGGGCGTACTTTTTACCCCAAGCGTTAAAACCCCAATCGGTAAGGGCGACTCTGCCCGCTGCGCCGCAGATAAAAAGCGGCCCGTTATCGCGGAACCACACGTCGTTTAATGGGATGCGGTGAAAGGTTATGTCGTTTAAGGGCGCACCCTGAGCCTCGAGCCTCGTTTTGGCGTCGGTCTCCGCCTCGTTATGCCGGACGTTTAAGACGACCGGTTCAAAACGGGCGATGGTCGTGACCAGCTCGGCAAATTCATCCCGAACCGCCCCTAGTTGCCCCTCCCAGAGTACATCGTCAAAGGGCCAGCTCGTCCAGGTGGCGGCGTGCGGCGTCCATTCGGGAGGCATAAAAAAACCCAGCTCAGCCGGAGACGGGGCCGAAGATTTTGTGGTGTCGTTCATCGCTACTCCTTACTCCTAGATAACGGGGATAACGGGTCAGTCTCTCGGTACGGTCGTGGCTCTGCCGCTCGAGGGTCCCGGGGGTATCCGGAGCGAACTCGGCAGGTCTTCCGCGAGTGCTTTCAACGTGCCCTCGTAACCACAACGAACCGCATCGTCCATCTTGTTAAAGTGGTGCGGCATGATGTCGTGCGGCAAGGGCGGTTTAATAATCAGATCGGGGGGGTGCATCGCGTAGATCAGTTCGGCCAGTTTGCCCTGCGTGATGGTAAAGGCTTTTTCAGCGATTTCCATCGAGATCATCAGATGTTTCGGGTTTAGCCGCGACGCGAGCCTGCTCCAGAGATGTCCCTCATGGTCGTCTCCTAAAGCGACCTCGCGGTCTATCGGCACCGTCACGTCGATAGCGATCACCGGTTTGTCGGTCAGGGTACGGATGACGTCGACTGGGACGATATTGAGCGTGCCGCCGTCGATGAAAAAGCGGCCTTCGTCTTCAACGGGATCGAACACGCCGGGGAAGGCGTTGCTGGCGCAGATACGGCGGACGAGTGGGCCGCTTCTAAGGACGTACGAAAGCCCCTTTTGGACATCGACCGAAACAGCGGCGAAAGGATACCGCAGCGCTTCAAAGGTTTCGGGCAGGTGCGGCGCTAAAATCTCCGCCAACCCCGCCGAGCCGATGATCCCGTGCCCCCCGTCGAAGTCGATATCGAGGATTTTCAGCAGGTTCGCCTCCCGGAAAATCTCTTCGATCCGCCTCGGGCTGTGACCGGCAGCGTGGAGTGCGCCGACAATTGCACCCGCTGAACACGTGCTCATCGCAACGGGTTCGAAACCGCACTCCTCGAGCGCTCTCAGCGCGCCGATATGGGCAAAACAGCGGGCTCCGCCGCCGCCTAGTACAACGCCTACTTTCACGCTTTCATTCTCAAATACTTTTGTGCTTTCGATTTGGATAGCCCCATCCCCTTACCATCTCACATTTCGCGCCGGGAAAACGTCTTAATATTGACTTTGTTGCGAGCCAACCGGCTTCTGGCGTGTCGGGCGTTACCCAATCGGCCCCGCGTACTCTACAACGCAACGTGACAACAATGGGAGCTACCGTGAAAAATATAGTGTTCGGCCTACGGGTACCTGTGGTGCGCCGCTAATGGCCTCGTCCATACGTCAAGAGGTCAGAAATGTTGACGACGCGGTCGAGGCTATCGGTCTGGGGCGGTTTCAGTGGCGGCTGCTCGGCGTCAACGGTCTCGTCTGGGCGGGTGACGCGATGGAAGTCATCGGCATCGGTTTTATCATCCCGTCGGTTGTGACGACTTTCGGGGTTGCCGGAGGACAAGCGGGGCTGCTCGGCTCGCTGTTTTTTGCCGGGATGTTCTTCGGCGCGTGGGGTTTCGGGTCGCTCGCCGACCGTATCGGGCGGCGGCGGGTCTTTTTGCTGACGATTGCCCTCAACGCCGTTTTTGCTCTCGCTTCGGCGTTCGCTCCGAGTTTTACGCTGCTGCTGCTGTTCCGCTTTTTGAACGGTCTGGCGGTCGGCGGCACCTTGCCGGTCGATTACGCGGTGATGGCGGAATATCTGCCCAAACGCGAACGCGGGCGGTTTCTGGTCTACCTCGAGAGTTTCTGGGCGCTCGGTACGGTGATGGTCGCACTCTTGGCCTGGGCTATCGTGCCGCAGTTGCCGGAAAGCGGTTGGCGCTGGTTACTCGCGATCAACGCGCTGCCCGGTATTTTAGGGTTTTGGGTACGGCTCAGCGTGCCGGAGTCGCCGCGCTTTCTGCTCCTACGTGGGGATATGGTGGGCGCAAAGCGGGTGCTCGAGCGGGTTGCCAAGGTCAACCGAGTGGCGTTAGACCTGACGCAGCTTACCGCGACGCCGCCTGCCCCGCGCCGCAATACGACAGCGGCGCTGTTCGCCCCCGAACTTTTGTCGCGGACGCTCGGCCTGCTCGTAGTCTGGTTTGCGCTCTCATTCGGGTACTACGGAGTCTTTACCTGGCTCCGGCCGATTTTTGTCGGGCAAGGTGTCGCCGTGCTCGGCACTTACTGGTTTCTGGTCGTTTTGGCGCTCGCGCAGCTTCCCGGTTACGCGCTCGCCGCCGTAAGTTTGGAGCGCCTCGGACGTAAACCGACGCTGGCGCTGTTTTTAGGGGTGAGCGCGGCCTCGAGCATGGTCTTTGCCCTTTCGACCACACCCGCCGTCGTGATCACTGCAAGCCTACTGCTCTCCGCGTCGCTGCTCGGCGCGTGGGGCGCACTCTACGCGGCGACGCCCGAGTTTTATCCGACTGAGATGAGGGCGACCGGTACCGGAGTCATGGGCGCGGCGGCGCGGGCCGGAGGCATCGTCGCGGCGCAGCTCGGCGGCACGCTGCTCTTAGTTTCGTTTCCCTTAGCGCTGAGCATCTTTGCACTTTCGCTCTTTGTCGCGGGGCTCGCGGCGCTCTTTTTGACCGGCGAAAGGCGCGCCCGGGCGCTCACCGAACGCCTGGGTCAAAGCACCTGACGCTTAGTTCTGAGGTTGCGGGGTAAGCTCGTAAGAAAGGATGCCGCGCTCCAAACCCCGAAACGGGGCCTGCGAAAAATCCACGATAATCGCGCTACCGTCGCCACTACGTACATTGTCGAGCGCGTAGATACGCACCGGCCCGTCCGCACGCACGCTGCTTTTCGACCGGGTGAAGGGTTGCTCGTCGTCGTGTGGGTGTTGCAGGGCGAGCCGCCCGTTCTCCGCGCCTTCAAAGACGATGGTATCAGCGTAGTCGTCCCAACTCTGGTCGTCGTGGCGGACGGTCGCGCCCATACTAAAGGTATTCGGCGCAGCCTCGCGGCTAAAACGCATTCCGGTAACGTGCGGCTGCGCGAAGGTGCCGTAGTCGGCCAAGTGCAGCTCGAGTTCACCCCCGTCAAAATAAACGGTCAGCGGTTCGGCCTTGTCTTCGACCCCGAAAAATTCGCCGTTACGGTTTGTCCCTTCGCCTGAGTCCCACTGCAGCGGTTTCCCGTCTAAGGTAAGGTTCAGCTCGTAATACTGAATCTGCGCTGAAGCGAGCGTGAGCAGAGTAAAACCAAAAGCGAACAAGAAGATTCGTTTCATACGTTCACCATACGAGGTGCACGTGAGCCTCCTTTGGGGAGATGATGAAACGCCTAAATGCCACTCAAGCTTTCTGTTATAGGTATCTTTAGACGATGAGCCGTTCGCTGACGCTGGCCCGCCGCTTTCTCGGTTTGACGGTAATGGTGACAATCGACCGTCCGCTCGGGTCGCGGCATCCGCGCCACGGGCACGCGTACCCCGTCAACTACGGCTACCCGCCCGGGGTACGCTTGCGCCCGACGGTGAGGCGTTAGACGCTTATGTGTTGGGCGTTGAGGTGCCGCTCGAGACGTTTTCCGGTCGGGCCGTCGCTGTCGTTCACCGCGAAGATGACGACGACGACAAGCTCGTCGTGGTACCTAAAGGCTTAACGCTCGGCGACGTACAGATCATGGACGCGGTGATGTTCCAAGAACAATTTTTTCGTTCACGAGTCGTACGTTAAGGGCATAACCGTGCCTGAACGTTGCCGTCTGCACCTTCCGGAAGGGTCAGCGTAGCCGACACCAGAGGTTTGTCAAACGAGAAGAAAAACTTGCCGTCGTTGTGTTCACGTCTGGAGCGCTCGAGCCTCACCGTCTCCGTTTGACCACCTAAATAGTTGAGCTTTAAGCCGAACGACGTTTGTGACAGATCGGACAGCTCCAAGTACAAAAAGCCTTCGTCCTCACCCCTCAAATCCTTGAAAAGTGGCACTGTCCGGCTGAGCTGTTTCGTTACTGAAGCTTTACTTTTAGCTGCGCGGCACGCGCTCCTGACGCTCGGGACAAGCTGCCGGTAAAAGAGTAGGTCTTGCGGCAGGTCGAAAAGCGTAGCAAATTCCCAGACTAAAAAAACAGGTTTGGCTTCGCGGAAGGTGCGCGAGCGGAGGTAAGCCTCGAGCGCAGCTTGCGGCCCACCGCCGACTGCCGCGACGTTGAGCACTTCCAACCCGCTCGCCTGCGCCAGAAAACCGGCAAAGTTGAGGTCTTTGCGGGCGCTGTTGCTCGTCCCGGCGAGTACGATAGGAGGCGCGGATGTGCCGAACAGCTTGCCGTTCGGAGAAGCTTCTACCGGTTCGGTCCGGTAACGGGTCAGCTTTTCAGCAGGTGGGTTTTTCCCGCAGATACGTCCGACAGCCTCACCGAACGACCCGACTTGCTCCTCGGTGCGGACCGCTTCGGTCTTAAATTTCTGCTTGGCTACGACCGACCGAAACGTCGGGGTAGCCTCGAGGGTCTGCGCGACGGCTTCGGCGCTCGCCCTCGAGCCGTCCGGCGTCCAGTGGTGGTCACGCCGAAAAAAATAGTTCGGTGTGTCTCTGGCGACGCTCGCCAGGTCGGTGACGTAAAGTCCGGCGTTTTGCAATGTGTTCCGCACCGCTTCGTACCGAGCCGTAGCTTCTCCCGGCGTGTAGTCCGCTAGACTCTCCGCCGCCAGCGCGACGCCGCGCGGAGGCTGCGCGGCGATAATCAACGTCACGCCCCGGCCCTTCAAAACTCGGTCGAGCGTTTTTAGGTACGCAAGCGTTTTACGGTCGAGTACGAACCTTGTCTCGAGGTCGTCGGCGCGCAAAAGCCAGCCCCCCGGCGCGGGCAGAAGCCGGTAAAACCACTCACCGGAATATGAAGCGGGTTCCAGCGCTGCGTCGCAAAAGTAGCGCTGCGTGCCCCCTGACCCCAACCGTACTAAAAAACCCACGCCCAACCCGAGAAAAAGGCCGAGCGCGAGGTAGGGGAGAGCACGTTTCACGCCCGCAGTTTACCGACTAAGGCTGACAAAAAAATCATGGCAGGGCGAAGTCTGACCAGAAAGCCGTACTAGACCTAAACCGCTAGTCTGAGAGCGCCGCGATGCCGGGCAGCGTTTTGCCCTCGAGAAATTCCAAACTTGCTCCGCCCCCGGTCGAGATATGGTCGAACTGCGCCGCTACGCCGACCGCGTTCACGGCTGCGACCGAATCGCCCCCGCCGACGACGGTATAAGCGTCGAGTTCTGCCAAGGTTTCGGCGATAGCGCGGGTACCTTTGTCGAAGGGGGAGACTTCAAAAACGCCTAACGGCCCGTTCCAAAGGACGGTTTTGGCGGCCCTGAGCACGTCCTGATAGCTTTTAATCGCTTTCGGCCCCGCGTCGAGCCCCAGCCAACCGTCCGGAATCGCGTCGGACGGGTAGACTTCGGTTGCGGCCCCCGCTTCTATCTTTTCTGCGCACACCGAACCTTGTGGCAGGTGCAGCGTGACGCCTTTGGCCTGCGCCTTCTCGAGCAAATCCAGCGCCAGTTCGAGCTTGTCGTCTTCAACCAAAGACCCGCCGACCTTCCCGCCCCCGGCCTTAAAAAAGGTGTAGGCCATCGCGCCGCCGATCAAGATGTCATCGGCAACGCCCAACATGGCGTCGATGACGCCGATCTTGTCCGAAACTTTCGCCCCGCCGACGATCATGGCGAAGGGTTTTTGGGGATGCTCGAGCAACGCCGACAGCACTTCGTTTTCGCGTGCCAACAAGAGTCCTGCTGCACTCGGCAGGAGTTTAGCGACGCCCTCGGTGCTCGCGTGCGCCCGGTGCGCCGCGCCGAACGCGTCGTTGACGTACACATCGGCGTATTCAGCGAGCTTCTTAGCAAGTGCCGGGTCGTTTTTGGTTTCACGTGAGTCGAAGCGGGTGTTTTCTAGGAGCGTCACGCTGCCCGGTTCGGCCTCAGCGACAAACTTCGCCTGTTCGTCCGAAGCAGGGCCGTCCGTCGGTTTATAGCGCACCTCTTGACCTAAAAGCTCACTCAGCCGCGCCGCGACTGGCTCCAACCGGCTCTTGTCTTCTAGACCTTTAGGCCGTCCCAAATGGCTCATCAAAAGAAGCGTCGAACCCTCGTCCAAAAGTTTTTTCAGGGTTGGCAAGGTCGCCCGAATCCGGCTGTCGTCCGTAATCGCGCCGTCTTTAAGCGGGACATTAAAATCTACGCGAACGAGTACCCGCTTGTTTTTTACATCCAGAGTATCTAGGGTTCTTAAGGCCATCTTCTCTCCTCACGAAAAAGCGGTCAGCTTTTTACACTGACCGTAGTAGGGATTATCGACTTACTTTTTGCCGTCCATCAGCTCGAGCACGTCCACCATGCGCTCACTAAAACCCCACTCGTTGTCGTACCACACGAACAGTTTCGCCATCTTGCCTATCGTTTTGGTCATCTCACTATCGACAATCGCCGAGTGCGGGTTGCCTACGATGTCTTTGGAGACGAGCGGGTCGGTGCTGTATTCGACGATGCCTTTGAGTGGGCCTTCAGCGGCTTCTTTAAGCGCGGCGTTGACCTCTTCGGCGCTCGCCTCGCGTTTGAGCATCGCAGTGACGTCCGAGAGTGAACCGGTCGGGGTCGGAACCCTTACCGAAACGCCGTCGAAAACGCCCTCGAGCTGAGGCAACACCCGGCCCACCGCTTTGGCTGCGCCGGTCGTCGTCGGGATGATGTTAACTGCCGCCGCACGCGCCCGCCGCAAATCTTTGTGCGGCAGATCGAGCACGTTTTGGTCGTTCGTATACGAGTGAATGGTCGTCATCATCGCCTGTTCGATGCCGAAGGTTTCATCCAAAACCTTCATCACCGCTGCTAGTGAATTCGTCGTGCAAGATGCGTTTGAGAGAACGTCGTGTTTGGCCGGGTCGTACTCATTTTCGTTGACGCCCATCATGATGTCTAGGTCGGCGTCTGGGGAAGGTGCGGAGATCAGAACTTTTTTCGCGCCTGCTTGCAAATGCTTGGCGGCCTGCTCGCGTTTGGTGAAGAAGCCGGTAGACTCGACCACCACGTCTACGCCCAGCTCAGCCCAAGGCAGTTCAGCGGGGTCTTTGATAGCGGTCACCCGAACTTTTTTACCGTCTACGATGAGGTTTTCGTCGTCATACGTAACCTCGCCCTGAAACTTGCCGTAGTTCGAATCGTATTTGAGGAGCTGTGCCAGCGTTTTGTTATCGGTCAGGTCGTTGACCAGCACGACGTTATGACCGCGCCCGTGCAAGATGCGGAAAATCTGCCGTCCGATACGTCCGAAACCGTTGATGCCTACGTTCATCTTTACCTCCAAAGGTGTTAAACGAGTGGTGACCAAACAACCTCACCGAGTTTACCCCGCTGGGTTTGACAGGGGGTAGTGCGGGCCGCGACAGGGATTGGGTTCAGTCCGCTTCTGGCCTTGCAAAGTTATATCGTGCAAGTTGTGAAACCTTTTCGTCAGTGTGCCGCCGTTATCTTGACCGACGACCGGGGCCGGGTGCTGCTCTTGTGGCAACCCAGACAATCGTACGGCCTGCCGGGAGGTGTTGTCGAGTCCGGTGAGACGCCGCCCCAAGCAGCAATCAGAGAGGCTCGAGAAGAGATCGGGGTAGACGTGAAGCTCGAGTATCTCGTCGGCATGTACCATTTACGCGGCGGCGGTTGGCCCGACATCTTCGCGTCTGTGTATAAAGCCTGTGTTGTTTCTGGGAAACCGTGCGCAGCCGATCTAAATGAAGTTGAAAGGCTCGAGTGGGTTAGCTCAGGCGCAGTTCCGAACCCTATCTCGACCGATGCTCGAGTTGCTATTCCCGACTTTTACGCCGGAAAACGTGGCGTCGTCGGCGAAGTGTGGCGTGAGGGCGTAGTGCCGTGGACGGGCTGACGGGTAAGCTGTGAACGCTTAAAAGAGGGTAAGCCGCGCTTACCCTCCTGCGTTTCAAACGGCTTGCGCCGGTTTTTCAGCTTTACTCAAGCTGACAATTAGTGCTACTCCTTCGACTTCAACTTCTTCGCTATAGGTCGCGTCAGTTAACGGTTCAAATGCAACCTTATCCGCCAAGACTTCGTTTTGGATGGTCCCCGAGTGCATCTGAACCGCCCCAAGTACGTCGCCTGTGGTTTGCAAACTCAGCTGAATCTTGTCTGAAACCTCGAGCCCCGCGTTTTTGCGGGCGTTTTGTACGAGCCGAATCACGTCTCGAGCTAAACCTTCTTGCACTAACTCAGGCGTGAGCTGCGTGTTGAGAGCCGCCAGATAACCGCGTTCTTCTAGTGCGATATACCCTTCCGGACTTTTGGCGTCGAGGAGGAAAGCTTCGGGCTCGAGTCTATGCTCTTCTCCGTCCAGTACCAGCACGGTTTCCTTACCTTCGCGGACATTTTTGGCGATATCGCGCCCGTCAACTTCGCTGATGGCTTTTTTAAGCGCGGGGATGAGTTTGCCGAAGCGTTTACCGATTAAGGGTAGATTCGGTTTGACGTCGTATTCGACAAAATCAGCAGTCACATCTAGATAGGTTGCTTTTTTAACGTTGAGTTCTTCTAAAAGTTGAGGCTCGAGCGTCTTCAGTCCCGCCAGCTCCTCGGCGCTTCGTACTCGTACCAGAACTTCGGGGAGCGGTTGCCGCGTTTTGACCTTCGAGGCGGCCCGCGCCCCGCGTCCAAGTTCGACAATCCGCACGAGCGCGTTCATATCGCGCAACAGCGCCTCGTCGATGAGCGCGGCGTCGGCTTCGGGCCATTCTGAGAGGTGCACCGACTCGGGCGCGTCGGGGGTAACGGACAAGACCAGGTTGCGGTAAAGCGCCTCCGAGATAAAAGGGGCCAAAGGTGCCATAAGCTGCGTTAGCGTCACGAGCGTTTCGTAGAGCGTTTTGTACGCCGCGAGTTTGTCGGCGTCGGCCCCGGATTTCCAGAAGCGGCGGCGGTTACGCCGTACGTACCAGTTCGACAGGTCGTCCACCACAAAGTCGCGAATGAGGCGACTGGCACTCGTCGGATCGTAGGTCTCGAGCCTGTCTGTGACGTCCCGAACAAGCGCGTGCGTTTTGGCGACCAACCAGCGGTCGATGTCTGGGCGTTCAGCTACGGGAACCTCTCGCGTCAGGTCGGGCTTGTCGAGGTTGGCGTACAACACGAAAAAGCTGTAAGTGTTCCACAGCGTCATAAAGAGGTCGCGCTGCGTCTCCTCGACCAAGGCGGGCGAAAACCGCTTCTGGTCGCCAGGTTCGGACGCGCTGAACATATACCAGCGCACGCAGTCCGCCCCGTATCGGTCAAAGAGCGGGATGGGTTTGATGACGTTGCCTTTAGACTTCGACATCTTTTTGCCGTGTTCGTCGACGATGTGACCTAAACAGATGACGTTTTTGTACGCCGGAGCGCCGTAAAGCAGCGTGCTGATGGCGTGTAGGCTGTAAAACCAGCCGCGCGTCTGATCGATGGCTTCACAGATAAAGTCAGCGGGAAAATGCGCCTCGAACTGCTCGAGGTTCCCTTCCGTACCGGGTAAAGGTTTATCACCCTTAGCGTTCAGCAGCAGCTGCCACTGCGCGTAGGGCATCGAGCCCGAATCGAACCAGACATCGAGAACTTCCGGCACCCGCCGAAACAGTTTGCCGCCCTTTGTAAAGGTCACATCGTCGATATATGGGCGGTGCAAATCCAGCTCTGACAGATCGCGTCCTGCCAGCTCTGAAAGTTCCTGAACACTGCCGACACAGACCATCTCGCTGCCGTCTTCAGCGACCCAAAAGGGAAGCGGCGTGCCCCAGTAACGTTCGCGTGAGATGGCCCAATCGACGTTGCCTTCTAACCACCGACCGAACCGTCCGTGCTTGATATTTTTCGGTACCCAGTTGATCTTTTCGTTCTGCTCCAACAACTCTGTAGCCATCCGCTGCGTCCGGACGTACCACGACGGTTTGGCAAAGTAGAGAATCGGGTCGCCGGTGCGGTCGTGAAACGGGTAACGGTGGCGGTAGGTTCCGGCCCAGTACATCAAGCCTCGAGCCTCGAGGTCTTCAATCAGCACCTTGTCGGCGTCCTTAAAAAACTGCCCGCGTGCGTGCGTCACCTGCATGACGCCGTGGTCGTTCGTTCCGAACACCAGCGGCGTCTCGTAAACCCGGCTGAGTTCCAGGTCTTCCGCGCCGTAGACCGGCGCTTCGTGCGCGACGCCTGAGCCGTCTTGGGCGCTGACAAAATCTGCGAGCGCGACAAAGTGCATCCGGCCCGTAACGCCGAGTTCTTCCGCGACTTCCGGGAACGGTTGGGTGTAACCCCAGAATTCCATGTCGCGCCCTTGCAAGGTAGCGAGCACGGAGAGCGGTTCCGAATACAAATCTGAAACCCGCTCCACCGCGTCTTGTGCGATGATGATCGGCCCATTGGGACCCCTGCAAACGGCGTAGGTCAGCTCCGGGTTCACCGCCGCCATCGTGTTCGACGGCAGCGTCCACGGCGTCGTCGTCCAAACCACCAACGCAAGCCCCGGCAGGTCGTTTAGTGTTACGCCTTGCGCCAAGAGCGCGTCCAGCACGGTTTGCGGCGTCGTCTCCGGTTTGAGGGGAAAACGCACGTACACGCTCGGGTCGTCCACCTCGCGGTACGAGTCCTCTTCGCCCAGCTCGGCTTTGGAGAGCGTTGTAGCAATACGTGGCGAGAGCGGCACCACCTTGTAATCCTGTGCGACCAAACCCTTTGCCCACAACCGCTTGAGCAGGTTCCAAACCGATTCGATGTACGGGTTTTCGTAGGTGATATAAGCGTCGTCCAAATCGACCCAAAAGCCGAGACGTTCGGTAAAGGTGTTCCAGTCTTGAATGGTGCTCCAGACCGACTCACGGCAGAGGCGGTTAAAGGTCTCGAGTTCTTCGCGGGTCGCGTCGTGGTTGCGACCCTGCAAACCGAGCTTTTTCTCAACGCTGATTTCAACCGGCAGCCCGTGTGTGTCCCAACCGCCCCGACGCGGGGCGTGGTAACCCTGCATACTCTTAAAGCGGGGGAACAGGTCTTTGAACGACCGCGCCAGCACATGATGCAGCGCGGGTTGCCCGTTGGCCGTCGGTGGGCCTTCGTAAAAGACGTATTCACCTTTGGGCGAAGGCTTGTCCACTGACTTTTTGAAAATCTCGTGCTCGCGCCAGAAGGTGGCGACCCCCTGCTCGAGTGCCGGAAAATCGGCCCCTTTAACCTCGTCAAACTTCTGTTCAGTTGCAGCTTTAACCATCACTTCCCCTGACCGGGGCGACAAACAAAAAGCGCCCCAAATGTACTTATTGGGACGCCCGGAATATCTTAGCAAACGAGCGTGATACCACCCAACTTCGCCGGTGCGTCGCCGCACTAGCCTCTGCAATTGCCCCCAACTATGCTCTTGCTCGAGGGGGAGAATCTACCGCTGTGACGTGCGGCTCACGTTCCACTCTACTAGGGCTATGCTTTAGAGCTATAAGCCTTTTCGGTGGACGGCTCGAGGCTGATTTTCGCGGGCTCTGCGTATTACCGGGCTTTCACCGTCCCCGGCTCGCTCTTAACCGCTCCTCAGCCCCTACTCGTGCCTGTCATCGCCTTTAGGTTAGCTTTTTGCATCGTCTGCGCTTTACATCTGCGCGTCCGGATGCGTATACTCAGGTTAGCAGCACCACACAGGCACGTCAACACGCCGCGCTGCACACCCGCTGACAATTTGAAATTTCGTACGCATCCGGGTGCTGCAGCCTTACCAAGCTGGACAATCTTGCTGTCACTGTGGGTTTTAGACCACCGGGTTTTAGACCACCAGTTTTTAGACCTCATCCTAGCTTTACCCCATTACGCAGATTGAGTACTGTCAGACTGAGTACCGTCCAGATATTATGTATGAAAGTAGAGCCTCCATGAGCGAAGCCAACGAAAGCGATACCCAAACCCTCGAGCCGGGAACCGATGAGGTTGCGCCGCAACCGCGCCGCCGAGGTCGGCCCAAAGGTAGTGGGCGCAAAAAAACGCTTGAAGCCACTACAGAACCTGCCGCAGAACCCACCATAGAACCTACCGTAGAAGCTACTCAGACCGATACCGCAGCTGACGGCAACGACGCCGCCGAACCAGTTAAACGCCGGGGTAGAGGTCCAAACCGCCCCAGAGTAGATGAAGCCGCGGAAGCTGAACCCGAGCGTGATACACGCGCCGCTCGAGACACGCAAGCTCGAGACGCAGATACTCTAGATACTCGGGACGATAGAGCAGACGACGATAACGATAACGAACGCAATACTTCTGAGCGTGACCCGTCCGACGCAGCGAACAATGCTCCGCGCCGGGGCCGCAACAACCGGGGTGCACGTCGCCCGACCCTTAACTACCGCGACTTACAAGCTAAAATCCTGCCTGAACTGCACCTCTTAGCCATCGAGGTCGGGTTGTCGGACTACCGGCAACTCAGCAAAGACGAGCTTTCGGTCGCTATTTTAGAACGCGCCTCGGAAGCTGAAGGCTTACGCCTCGTTAAAGGCTACTTGGAAATTTCAAGCGACGGCTACGGCTTTCTGCAAGAATCATTGTTGCAAAATAACACCCGTTCGGTCATCGTTTCAGCAGGGCTGATCAAGCAGTTTAAGCTTCGCACCGGCGACTTTATTTTGGGCAAAGCGCGTCGCCCCCGCGATAATGAACGTTATGGGACGCTCATCCGGGTTGAAGCGGTCAACGGCGTCGATCCGTTTCAAGCGGCTAAACGCCCCCGTTTCGACGACCTCGTTCCGACGTTCCCTGACGCACGGATTAAGCTCGAGACGACCCAAAACGAGGTCGCCGCCCGTGTGATCGACCTCTTGGCCCCTATCGGGCGGGGTCAGCGCGGGCTCATCGTCGCGCCGCCCAAAGCCGGTAAGACGACGCTCCTAAAAAAGATCGCCAATTCGGTCGTACAAAACGAACCCGATATCAAGGTCATCGTGCTGTTGGTTGACGAGCGTCCCGAAGAGGTCACGGATTTTCGTGAGTCGGTTTCGGGCGTCGAGGTTATCGCCAGCACCTTTGACGAGCCGCCGACCAACCACATCCGCGTCGCCGAATTTGTTCACGAACGCAGCCGCCGCATCGTCGAAGAGGGCGGGCACGTGATGATTCTGCTCGATTCGATTACGCGTCTCGCGCGGGCCAACAACCTCGTGACGCCGCCGACCGGTCGTACCCTTTCGGGCGGCCTCGACAGCAGCGCGCTGCACTGGCCCAAACGCTTTTTGGGTGCGGCCCGTAACATTCGCGGGGGTGGTTCGCTCTCGATTCTAGCAACCGCCTTGGTCGAGACCGGCTCCCGGATGGACGACGTGATCTTTGAAGAGTTTAAGGGCACGGGCAATATGGAACTGCACCTCTCGCGCCGCTTAGAAGAGCGCCGCATCTTTCCGGCGATCGACATCCTCAAATCGGGGACGCGCCGTGAAGACCTGCTTTTGGGCGAAGATGTGCTCGCTAAAATGTGGCTGCTCCGCAAGGTCATCAGCGATATGGACCCGGCTGAAGCGATGGATATGCTCTTGTCGCGGCTGGGCCGCGTCAAGACCAACGGTGAGTTTTTGACCTCGCTCGGACAAGGGTAAATTCACTACGGCGGGCTGAGCCGAAGCTCGGAATCGTTCCGATTTCTTGACGTGACGGCGCAGCGCGGTCTATAGTTGTAGCGAATCCAGGAGGATGGTATGTGGGTTTCGACACGCGCACAGTACGGAATGCGGGCACTTGTAGAGATTGCCCTGAGCAGTGAACCGACGAGTCTAAAGGTCGTCGCCGACCGGCAAAACATCAGCCAGCACTACCTCGAGCAGATTATCGCGGTGCTCCGCCGCGCCGGAATCGTCGAATCGACGCGTGGCGCGTACGGCGGCTACCGCGTCGCCAGAGCGCTCGAGCAAGTCACCGCTTTAGAGGTCGTCGAGCTGATGGAAGGCAGCCTCGCCCCGGTTGCGTGCATTGACGACACCGACGCCTGCGAACACACCGGGCACTGCTCGACTGAAACGCTCTGGAACCGGGTTGACAACGCCGTCCGCGACGTTTTAGGCCGCACGACGCTGGCGCAGCTCGTTTCCGAGCGGCAGCTTTTACAGCTCGAGCCCCTCCCTGAACAGTTTGCGGGTGCGAACTAGACCTTCTTAACTTTCAAACGGCGCGAGAGTCTCGCGCCGTCTTCTCCTGCCAGCCAACCCGGTTAGTCTGCTTCATCACCTAAAATGAACCCATGAACGTGTACCTCGACTACGCCGCGACGACCCCACTCGAGCCCCTCGTTTTGGAGGCGATGCTCCCGGCCCTGAACGCCGATTACGGCAATCCGGCGTCTCTACACCGCGCCGGTCAGCGGGCACGAAACGTAGTTGAGACGGCGCGGGAACAGCTAGCCGCAGCCATCAAAGCTAAACCTCGAGACCTAACCTTTACCTCCGGCGCAACCGAGGCTGACAACCACGCCTTACGCGCCTACGCCTCGAGGTTTCCAGGCGGGCATATCGTGACGAGCAAGCTCGAGCACGCTGCTGTTTTAAGTACGTGTCAGTACCTCGAGGCGCAAGGTTGGCGCGTCACTTACCTAAAACCCAATGCACGCGGCGAAATTACTCCGGACGCTGTTCAAGAGGCGCTACAACCCGATACCTTTTTAGTCGCGCTGATGCTCGTCAACAACGAAACCGGCGTTATTACCGATATTCCGGCGATCAGCCAAGCTGTTCACGAAGCGGGCGCAGTTCTTTTTTGTGACGCGGTGCAGGCGTTCGGGGTGATGGACGTAGACGTGCAGCAGCTCGGTGCGGATATGCTGGCACTCTCGGCGCACAAGGTTTACGGCCCCAAAGGAGTCGGGGCGCTCTATGTCAGGAATGGCCTCGAGCTACCTCCCTTTCTGCTCGGCGGGGAGCAAGAACGCGGCCTTCGTGCCGGGACGCTCAACGTTCCGGCGATTGTCGGGTTTGGTCGGGCGGCGGAGTTGGCGCAAGAACGCTTGGAGACAGCCCCACTCGAGCTTGCCCGGTTGCGGGACAGGCTCGAGGCTCACCTCTTGAAAACAGACGGCGTAAGCTTCAACGCGCCCGGTGCGCCGCGCAGCCCCAAACATCTCAACGTCCGGATTGCCGGAGTAGATGGGGAAGACCTACTGATGGGGTTGGACGCCGCTGGAGTCTACGTGAGCGCGGGGTCGGCGTGTGCGGCGGGGACACTCGAGCCCTCTCACGTCCTTTTAGCGATGGGGCTGAGCCACTGTGAAGCGAAAGCGAGTATCAGGTTATCGCTAGGGCGCGGGGTGACGGATGAGATGGTGGATTTTGCGGCGGGAGCGTTCGCTGAGGTTATGGAGCGGTGCCGTGCATATGTTCGGTAGCTGGCGCTGCAAGTTTTTAGCGGTTCCAACGAAGAGAGAGGGCTGTCCCCCCTTTTTCTCTACGGCATCTTCCGAATATCGAGCTTGCCGACATTGATATTTCCGCTGTTGTATTCAACCAGTTTAGCCCAATCAATAGCGCCGTCCGCTGAAAATTTTTCAAGCAGTTGCTGCGTTAGCCGATTGACCACCATTGCCTTGGCCTCGAGAAAATGGTCGTTATTGGCCTGCGCCTCGTAGCCGAGCGGCTCAACAATATCGGCGTAAAGCGATTCGTTACGGCTGACCAAATACCAGAAAGACTGTCCTGTAACCTTCAGATAATTGCGAAGATACGAAGTTCGCGTTTTGCCGTAGCAGATGCCGAGTACCGGCTGAACGTTTTTTGCAATGCCCGATTGTTTCAGCACCGTGACAGCTTTTTGGAAATCTTGCTCGAGCTTTTTCTGCTGGGAGCTGTTACCCCAGTTGCTGCCCGATTTGATTGAAACGATGTAATGCGCCCCACCGCTTTCAAATTCAAGATCAAGGCCGGTAGCAGCTGACTTCCGTCCGCCGCTAGTCATTTGTGCTACGAAGACGGCCAAATCTTCTAAGAAACCTCCGAAAAGCAATTCTTCGGAAGATGAAAGCGTGGCTTCTAGCAACTCTCTCACCAGATCGGCGGCTACGGTGATATTTTTCGCCCTAAAAGATAAGGGTTTTTGCGTCGTACGATATCGTTCAGTGTGACCGCTTCGATGAGTCGGAGCCGCTTAGTGTGGAACGCGACGATGTTGTCACCGACAAACTGCTGAACCTGCTCCAAGTCAAGATCGCTCATCTACTTTATCCACCACTAGCGAACAGCGGTTCTTGTGAAGAGACCCGCGTTAGTGAGTCCTCAGCTAGTAGACAAAACTCTTCTAAAATTTCGATACCGACGTAATCACGGCCCAACGTTTTAGCAGCTACCGCCGTAGTACCTGAACCGGAGAAGGGGTCAAGGACTACGTCCCCAGGTGAGCTAAACAGCTTTATAAACCAGCTCGGCAGGGATTGCGGGAATACTGCGCTATGACTGCGATTAGCGCACTCCGTCGCCATATGTAGCACATTCGTGGGATAAGCCATCTCTCGGCCTACCCAATTAGAGACATTTTTGCCAAACCCACTAGCTACTTTCGATTCGTCGCGGGTTTTGTCAACATCGCTTAGGCTGTTGAGCCGCGTTTTTGCCCAGTCACCCATTGGCACCATGACCGCCTCTTGGTGCATAGTGAAGCGTTTGCTTTTGTTAAATTGCAAAAGTCGTTCCCATGAATCACGAAAACGGTTGGGCCATTTGCCTGGAAACGAATTCTTCTTGTGCCACATAAATTCTTCTGTCCACAACCAGCCCTGATCCCGCATGGCAAGAATGAGTTGCAAAACATAGATATGTCGCTCTCCAGCTACGACCCGCTCTTTGATGTTAAGCACGAATGTGCCGGTAGGTTTCAAAACGCGTAAGAACTCTTTTGAGCGGGGCAAAAACCATTCGACGTAACCATCAGCAGGAATACCGCCATAAGTCTTTTTTCGGCTATCCGCATAAGGCGGCGAGGTAATGATCAGATCAACTGAATTGTCAGGCATAGTTTTTAGAACTTCTAAACAATCACCGTTAATAATCCTGTTCACAGCAAATTTCTCGCTCATAAGTTTAAGCCGTCCGTTGCCGCTCTGCCTGCGCCAAAATCACCTGCGGCTCGTCCAAATTTTCGGTATTGATGTTGATCGCCGATAGGTCGCTCCCCGGTACCTCGTACATCAGCTCTAAAAGCATCTTTTCCATGACCGAGCGGAGCCCGCGTGCGCCGGTACCTCTGGTTTTGGCGCGGCCCGCAATTTCATAAAGGGCCGACTCATTAAAGCTGAGGTCAACACCCTCGAGCCTAAACAATTCCTTATACTGCTTCACCAGTGCGTTTTTCGGTTTGGTCAAAACGTCTACAAGCGCCTCCAAGCTGAGTTCGTTGAGGCTCGAGGTGACGGCCAAACGCCCGATGAGTTCAGGAATTAAGCCGAACCGCACAAGGTCTTCGGGCGTGACTTTCGCCGCGACGTTTTCGCCCTTCGTCTCGCCTTGATACCCGAACCCGACCTTCGACACATCGGTGCGGTTGCGGATAATCCCGTCCAAGCCTTCAAACGCGCCGCCGCAGATAAACAAGATATTTGAGGTATCGACGGCAATCAACTCTTGATGCGGATGTTTGCGTCCACCCTGCGGCGGCACATGCGTGACTGAACCCTCGACGATTTTGAGGAGCGCTTGTTGCACGCCTTCGCCCGACACGTCGCGGGTGATGCTGGTGCCTTCGCTCTTGCGGGCGATCTTGTCGATTTCGTCGATGTAGATGATGCCGCGCTCGGCCGCCTCGACGTTGTAGTCGGCCGTTTGTAAAAGCCGTACGATGATATTTTCTACGTCGTCGCCGACGTAACCGGCTTCAGTGAGCGTCGTAGCGTCAGCGATGGCAAAGGGCACTTGCAAGATGCGGGCGAGTGTTTGCGCGAGAAGTGTTTTACCCGTCCCGCTCGGCCCGAGCAGCAAAATGTTGGCCTTTTGCAACTCCGAATCGGGGTGCTGCAGCCGCAGATAGTGGTTAAAGACAGCGACCGAAAGCGTCTTTTTCGCCTCGTCTTGCTCCACCACGTAGGCGTCGAGCTGCGCTTTAATCTCGCGTGGCGTTACGGGGTGCGGCAGCGGCGTGCTGCTTCCTTTGGCCTGTGCTAAAACTTGGGAGATACGCGCCACACAGTCGCTACAGATATGCGTGACGCCGTTTTCAGCCGCGACGAGGTGGCGCACCTCGGCGTGGGTACGTCCGCAAAAGTTGCAGCGGGCTTGCGCCACCTATTCGTCTCCCTCGGGGAGCCCGGCGTTGGTAAAGCGCCCCAAACCCCTTGGTTCGACCACGCGGTCGATAAGCCCGTACTCTTGGGCGGCCTCGGGGTTCATAAACAGGTCGCGCTCCATATCGCGCAAGAGTTTTTCACGGGTGTAGTTGCGGTTCGTGTGGCGCTCGTAGAGGTCAACCATCTGGTCACGCAAGTATAGAACTTCTTTGGCCTGCACCTCGACGTCTGGGGTATTGCCGCGAAACCCCGACGAACCCTGGTGGATCATGATGCGGCTGTGTGGCAGGGCGGCCCGTTTGCCTTCGGCCCCCGCCATTAAAACAACCGAACCCATCGACATGGCGATACCGACGCAGGTCGTCGCCACAGGCGCGCTGATAAACTGCATCGTGTCGTAAATCGCAAGTCCGGCGTAGACCTCACCGCCGGGACAGTTGATAAACATGCTGATCTCTTGTTCGGACGACTGCGAATCGAGCAGGAGAAGCTGCGCCACGATGACGTTGGCGACTTCCGAGTCGATCGGCGTGCCTAAAAAGATGATGCGCTCTTTTAAGAGGCGGCTGTAAACGTCGTACATCCGTTCACCGCGCCCGGTTTGTTCGATGACGTAGGGGACTAAGGGCATAGAGGGCTCCTCACCTTACAGGTCGATGTTATTCGGATTCTACCGGAGTTTCGATATTGTCATCTTGAGCGTCGTTTGCTGCAGCGTTGTCAGTTGCGTCTGTTGCGTCTGTTGCGACGTCTGCGGCGCTAGCTTGAGCCGCGAGCAGCTCTTGTACGGTCTCACGCACAGCCTTATCGCGGGTCAGTAAAAAGCGGTAGTTCGCCAAACCCGACTCACCGAGTTCTTGCCGCAAGCCTTGCGGCGTGCTGTTCTGACGCTGCGCGGTGTAGGCGAGCGCGGCGTCGAACTCTTCGTCGGCGAGCCTCGTGCCGCGCTGCTCGAGCACCCGTTCTAGGACCAAGTCACGTTTAACGGCGCTTTCAGCGCTTTCGTCAAGTTCACGGTCGAACTCTCCGCGTTTGCCCTCTTCGGCGTCAAGGCTTTCTAGGTATCCTTGCAGCGTCGCACCCTGACCCTCCAACTCACGTGAGAGGTTCTGCAACAAGCTGCTCTTACGCCGGTTTTTGAGGCTCGGCGGCACTGAGACGTTGGTCTCTACGAGGAGCTTTTCGGTAAACTCTTCTTGCTGCGCCGAAAGTGCATCTTGGGCGAGCTGCAGCTCCAGGTTCATCCGAATCTGCGCTTCGACCTCGGCCCAAGTCGTAAGTCCTAGCGTCTGGGCGAAGTCGTCGTCGGGGTCGGGAAGCTCTTTTTCTTTGATGTCTTTGACGATGACGCGCAGGGTTGTGGGTTCAGGCTCGGCCTCGCCGTCGGTTGTTTCTGTAATATCTGCGTCTACGTCTGTACCGACCTCAAGGGCAGTTTCGGCACTCTCGTCACCCTCTTGGTCTTCGTCTGCTTCTTCCGAAAGCGTCAACTCGATCTCGTCGCCGATGCTTTTACCTAAAAACTGCTCGGCTAACTCGGGCGAGACGTTTTCTAGATCGACGGGGATGCTCGAGCCCTCTTGCCCCTCCTCGGCGCTGACCGTTTCAACCGTTAGATAATCTCCGGCTTGAGCAGCGCGCTCGACCGGGATCAAGGTCGCATTCTGACGGCGGAGCGCCTCGACGTTCTCTTGCATCAGCTCGTCGGTAACAGGTTCTTGCTCGGTATCGAAGACGATCTGCGAGGTGTCGGGCAGCTCGAAGTCGGGGTAAAGCTCCACTTCGGCCTCGAAGCTGTAGTCTTCGCCGTCAACGGGTTCGTGCGCGTGCAGGTGCTGCGACACGGGTGTTAAGGACAGCTCTTCTACGGCCTGCGGAAAATAGGTCTGTACGAGCGCGTCGCGCACCTCTTGGGCAATCGCGTCTTTACCGACGCGCGTTTCGATCACGCCACGCGGCGCTTTACCGGGGCGAAAACCGGGCACGCGAATCTGCTTGGAGATACTGCTCAGAACCTGGCTGTACGTTTTTGAAACGTCGTCCGCAGGGATTTCAATCTTGATTTTGGCGCGCTCGGCGTCTCTCTCTAAGATGTGTGTTTGCATAGACTCTCCTCGGGCCACAACTTAGTAAAACGGTGCGGCGAAACGGTCTAGTCTAACCTGTAAAACAAGTATCATCTGGTTTAGACCACCCAAAAAAACGCTAGTTTGACCTGCACATTACCTTCACGCTACGTTTAAGAATCATACCCGTACGGTTCGGGCTCGGTCGTTGTGACCTATGGCAGCTGGGCTATCGTTCGGACCCTCCGAAGTAAGACCCATAAATAGCAGTTGCGTAAGAGATTGACACAAGTATCGTCTCAGAACGTGCGTGCTAGCCGGTGAAAGCTATATTGAGAGCGTTGCCGACCAGATGCTACCTGCAAAAAAGCAAGCCGAAGCTCGCTGGTGGTGCGAGGAATGGGACTTGAACCCACACACCTTACGGTACTAGATCCTAAATCTAGCGCGTCTACCAGTTCCGCCATCCTCGCATGGTTAAAGGTATTATCTTTAGTGTAGTAAAGATAATACCTTTACGGTCATCACCCTTCTACAGATGATATCCCTAAAATATGGGGTGGGTGATGGGATTTGAACCCACGACCCCCGGAACCACAATCCGGTGCTCTAACCTACTGAGCTACACCCACCACGAACCTAAGTGTCGCAAAAGCGGCGTGGTGCTCGAGCAGGGCTCGAGAGGTCCAAAATATCACTTTTGATCCGTTAATGCAAACAGTACTACACCTTTGGGGCGAGGCCAAACCGGGTAAAGATTGGGTCCGGCAAATCCCTCGGTTCTGGAGAAACTCGTACGCTACGGTGGTGTTTCAGCTGCGCCCGGCACGGCAAAAATTTTAGCCAGAATTTTATGGTCCAGCGTCGATAACGCGTGGGCTGAAACGTCACTCAGCTTGACCCACTCTCCGGACGCGGGCGGCTCGGCTACCAAAACGGGCGTCGCGGTGATTTTGAAATGCGTGTAGGCGTGCTGGACGGGCTCGAGCTGCCGCCCTGCCGGGGCCGCGTCACTCAGGACGAAGCCCCATAAACCACCTAACATCTCGGCTTCACTACGCTGACGGAGCCAGAGCGCGTCAGCTTGTCTGTGGACGAGGGCGAAGCGGTAGTGGTGCGGAACTTTTTTTCGGGTTCTTACTTCGGGAAACGCCGCCACGCGTCCCGTTTGAAACGCGTTGCAATAATCTTGAACCGGACACGCGGCGCAGCGAGGGGTACGCGGCGTGCAGCGTGTCCTGCCCAAATCCATCAGTGCTTCGTTAAACGCTCCGGCTCGGGTAGGGGGGAAGTGAGGGACTAATTTTTCTTTGGCAGCGCGCGGCGTAACGACTCCGGGAAGGCAAAAGAGCCTCGAGGCTACCCGCTTGACGTTGCCGTCAACGGCTAAAACAGCTTCACCAAAGGCCAAAGACGAGATCGCGGCGGCGGTGTAGGGGCCGATTCCGGGCAGCTGCAAGAGTTCATCATAGGTTTCCGGTAGTTTGCCGCCGTAGTCCGTGACGATGCGTTTTGCTCCGCTGTGTAGCAGGCGGGCGCGGCGGTAGTAGCCGAGCCCCTCCCACGCTTTAAGTACGTCGTCAAGAGGTGCGTCGGCGAGTGCGGCCAGTGTCGGAAACCGCTCCAGCCAGCGTTCAAAATACGGGATCACCGTGCCGACCTGCGTCTGCTGCAGCATCGTTTCAGACACCCAGACGCGGTAGGGGGTGCGCAGGTCACGCCACGGCAAACGCTGCTTTTGCAACGCAAACCACCCGAGCAGGTTGTCGGCGAAGGGCGTCATACGCTAAAGTAACCTCCGCTTCGGCGTATGGGTGTCGTGTTGCTAAAGTGCGGTTCTACACGGGTAGACAGGAATGTTACACTCCTAAGAGATACAAGTAGGTGGGTTGTAGGTAAGGAGCTGTGTTGCCTAGTAGCCGCGACAAAACGATAGGCGAGAGCTTTCAGGCGCAGACCAAGTACCGCCGGGGCGCGTTGCCGTCTAAAACGGGCAAGGTCGTCAGTCCGTTTAAGGTTTACGCCAACCCGCTCGAGGTCGCTTCGCTGCCGGTTCCCGAGCTTGCCGCCGGTAAAGGTCTCTGGGCGACGCTTTCGACCACCCGCGAGAGCATTCCCGAAGGGGGCCGCCTGCGTCAGAGCGACGTGTCGCAGCTGCTTTGGGCGACCTCCGGGTTTACCTACGGGGGGCAGCGTACGCACGCAACAGCAGTACCGATTGCCGGTTTGGAAACTTACCTCATCGTTCGGCAAATCGAAGACGTGTTTCCTGGTGTGTACCATTACAACCCGCGGGAACACGCTTTAGAGCATCTCCAACGCACCGAACCGAGCCTTGACCTCGCCGACGCTCTGCTGGGCGACGCCGACATCAGCGCGTGCGCCGCGATTGTCGCGTATACCGGGTTGCCGGGCCGCATCGACGACGGCTCGAAAAGTCGGGCGTACCGTTACTTGTACCTCGAGGCGGGCGCGGCGGCGCAGTGTGCGATGTTGGCCGCCGTCGGGTTGGGTCTCGCCGCGACGATACGCGCCGAGTTTTACGACGATGAGTTGGCGCGGCTGTTACAGGTAGACGGGACGAGTGAAGTGCCGCTCTGCGTGCTGACGCTCGGAACGTAGCAACCATAGTAATTTTTCGTCGGTGTTTACGTCCGGCCGAACAGCCAGATGCAAAAGAGTGCTAAAACATTCTTATGACTCTCTCTTCTATAGAGCAAATGGCCGCGCCCCGCGTCGGTGTCGGTGTACTTGTGACAAACGGTGAAGGTAAAGTCTTACTCACACTGCGTAAATGTGCGCCGGAAGCGGGTCGCTGGAGCCTCGTCGGGAGCAAAGTCGAATTCATGGAGCGTTTAGAGGACGCGGCGCAGCGTGAGACGCTCGAGGAGTCCGGCTTAGAGGTCGAACTGATTCACCTGTTGGGCGTGACCGATCACCTTCTGCCGGACGAAGGGGACCACTGGGTCGCGCCTGCTTATCACGCCCGTATCATCGGCGGGAGGCTGCGTAACCTCGAGCCCGATAAAACCGAAGCTATTCGCTCTATTTCGTTAGACGCTCTGCCGGACAAACTCACGCTGACAGCTCAGAGCGCTCTAACCGCGTTGAAGAAGGGTTTATGAAAGCCGTCGCGGTTTTTTGTGGTGGCAGTGCAGGTGTAAACCGGGTGTACACGCAAGCAGCCGAAAAAGTTGGGCGTGAACTTGCAGGGCGCGGCTCAACCCTGATTTATGGGGGCGGTCACATCGGGCTGATGGGAGTTTTGGCAGATGCGGCGCTCGCTGCGGGCGGTGAGGTTATCGGCGTCATGCCGCAAAGCCTGGTTGACCGTGAAATCGCGCACCCCAACCTTTCACGACTCGAGGTCGTCCCCGACATGCTCACACGTAAAGCGCGTATGGCAGAGCTTGCTGACGCCTTTATCGCCCTGCCCGGCGGTTACGGAACATTGGACGAACTCTTCGAGATGCTGACCTGGACGCAAATCGGCGTGCAGGCGAAACCGTGCGGCGTCCTTGACGTAAACGGCTACTACGACGCGCTGCTCGCTTGGGTAGACCACGCCGCCAAAGAAGGTTTGATACGAACTGGACACAGAAAACTCCTGCTATCTGAGAGTTCAGTGACGAAGTTGCTAAACGAATTAACGACTTGGAAATTTCAAGATGTTGCGCTCAAATAGTGGGATACGGCGAACCTGGCAAGTGTCAATGTTCAAAAAGTTTATGCTAAATGTATGAACGACGATCTGAAAACCTTTTATAACCTCACGCAGCGTACGAGGGCGAAAGTGCTCGACTGGCTCGAGACCCTGCCACCTGGCGTTTTTACGGTGCGAAATGACGGTTTCGCTTACGGCAGTTTGAGTAGCGTTCAAGCTCACGTCGCTGATTGCTATCTGTGGTGGGTCGGTACGGTAGGGCTTGGCGGTGCTGAGGAGCCCGAGCTTAAAGTCAATGACGTTCAGGCGCTACGCGGCGCGTTTGCTCGGGTAGACGCGACTGTTTTGCAGGCACTGGACAGCTTTACTGACCTGGACGCTCCCTTTATCTGGACGTTGCCTGACGGAAAAGACGTTAAGCTGTCTCGGCGCTGGCTCATCCTGCATCCGGTAACGCACGAATTTCACCACAAAGGACAGGCGCTAGCACTGGCTCGAGCGATTGGATACCCTCACCCCGGCAATCCCGATACGGATTTAGTCGATCCTTAAGCTCGAGGTTACGCTTTGACCGAAACTCCTTACGTCTTCGTCTACGGCACCCTTAAACCGGGCGGGGTCAACTACGCCCTTGCTCGCGGGGTTACGCACACGGCTCCGGCTTATCTCGAGGGTTATGAACTCTTGCACTTCAACCCGGAAGGCTACCCGGCGATGATTCCCGGTACGGGCCGCGTTTACGGCGTCGTACTGACTTTCGCAAATATTGAAGCGGCGCTTCCGGCGCTCGATGCGCTCGAGGGTCTCCACCTCACGCCGCCCGAATACAAACGCGTTCTCGTCACGGCGCAACCCTCCGGCGAGACGGTCTGGACGTACGTCTACGTCAATGAAACGCGGTTAGCGGCTTCAGGCGTTACTAAGGTTATGGGGGGAGACTGGACGTTGTAGCAGCAATCCATAACGAAAAAGGGCTCGAGCTAGCTCGAGCCCTTTTTTTAACCGGCTACCCTTTACTGGTCTGTCCAAACCATATTGCCCGCGCCGTCGGTGCGGCGTAAAAAGCCGTCTTGTCCGCCCCGGTACGTGCCGCCCTTAAGTGCGCCCCCGGCGCTCCCTACCAAGTAGAGTTCGCTGCTGCTGTACGCTGCAACGGCGTATCCGTAATCGTCCCCTTTAGAACCGATCTGTTTTGTCCAGAGGGTATTACCCTCGGTGCCGAACTTGCGTAAGAAGATGTCGCTCCCGCCCACTTGTCTCCCGCCTAGCGTTCCGTTCGTATATCCCGTCACGTAGACGCCTCCATCTGAGTCAACCGAAACGCCGTTTGCGTCATCGTACATGGTGGTGCCAAAACCTTTTTGCCACACCTTTGCGCCGCTCAGTGAATATTTCGCTACAACGCCGTCGTTGTCGTATTTCTTGCCGTAATCACCGGCCCAGTTATAATGTTTGGTACCGACCAAGTAGAGCGCGTCTCCCTGAACCTGAAGCCCGGTCAGCTCGAGGTCGTTCGTCTTAGAGCTGATGGTTTTACTGAAAAGCTGCTTTCCGCTTGAGCTGTATTTCAAAACTGTATTGGCGATGTAAGAGTCATCAATATCGTTTGCAGTGACGTAGACGTTGCCGCTGGCGTCGGTACTGATACCACTTGGATAGAAGAAGATTCCGCCGCCTTGGGCGCTTCTCGTCCATAGCAGTGAACCTTTGCTTGAATATTTGAGCAGATACATAGTTTCGTAAAAAGCGCCACCGGCGTAGATGTTACCGTCTTTGTCCGTAGCCAAAGCGGACACCTCGACCGTTTGATTGCCGTAAGGGGTGCGTGTCTGAAGGGCACGGTTCCACACGGACGTCCCGTCGCTGCGCAGTTTCTCGAGCTTGCTGGCAGTCCCGTCAGGCGCGTCGAGGGTGTAACCGGCGTAGACAAAGCCACGACCGTCCGTAGCGACTGCGCCCGCCCCGTCGTATCCGCTAGACCCGAGCTGACGTTTCCAAACCACGCCGCCATTTCGGTTGTACCGCCGCAAAATGACGTCGTTATAACCTTTGTTCGTACCGTCGAGTGATCCTTCGGTCGAACCCATTACGAATACAGCGCCGAGTTTGGTATCTACCGCAACGCTTACCAATGCGTCGTCTGCGCGCGTACCGAGCTGCTGCGCGGCGAGGTCGGCGTTACCGGTAGGGGTGGGAGCCTGCGAACAGGCAGCTAGAAGTAAAAGTCCGAAAAATAAAATGCGTTTCATGACAAACCTTTCCGACGTTTGCACGTCACTTTTCTGAGAATGCGGAGCCGTTTCTGTAAGGAGGCGTAAAATAGAGTTGGGCGAAACGACCTATAACGGGGGCCTCGGGTTTTCCTTTCTTAGAACTTTATGTGCTGAGCTTAAGAACGAAGGCTTAAGCGAAACTTAAGTCTGGACAAGTTAAAGATTCGATGAAGACAACTTGAGAAACTTCGTCTGTGAAAGAATATAGGACACTCTCTAAACTTTGCAGAAACCTCACTTGTACAAGAACGCCACAAAAAAAGAGACAGAGCTTAAACTCTATCTCTCATAAATGAAGTTGGTTGGTTGAGTTGCTTAGCCCTCGAGCACCGTCGGCACAATCAGCGGATTTCTACCGGTTGCTTTACGCAGGTGCCGCCGTACCGGATAGAAGATGTCGTCGCGGATGTCTGAAAGTGTGCGTTTTTCGCGGACGCCGCGTTTAAGGCTCTCTAAAGCGATTTTTTCAATCTCGCCGTTGAGTTCGCGGTGGTTTTGCGACACACCCCGGGTAATCACCTCGACCGAAGGTGCTTTGCCGACGAGCGCCATAATCACGACCACGCCTTCTGACGAGAGCGTCTGCCGGTCGCGAATAATGGGCTCCGTGACCTCTTCGCCGGTCTTCCCAACCGAATCGATCAGCACGATGCCTGCGTCGATCTGACCGACTTTTTTGAGATCGTTGCGGCTCAGCTCGAGCACGTTGCCGTTTTCAGCGACCAGCACCTTTTGGGGTGGCGTCGCCATCTGTTCAGCCAAACGCTTATGGTTAATCTGATGCCGCACCTCACCGTGCCACGGCATAAAGAATTTAGGCCGGGTGAGGTCGAGAATAAGTTTAAGCTCTTCTTGCGAGGCGTGCCCTGAGGCGTGAACGCGGTAGGTCGGTGGGTAAAACACCGCCACGCCTTTGCCGTACAGCTCGTTGATCACGCGCCCGACCGCTTCTTCATTGCCGGGAATCGGGTTCGACGATAAGATGACGGTGTCGCCTTGCTTAAGGCTGATCTTACGGTGCGTACCCGACGCGAGCCGCGAAAGCGCTGCCATCGGTTGTCCCTGCGAACCGGTACACAAAAAGAGCACCTTGTCGTCGGCCAAGTTGTTCATCTCGTCGGAACTCACGAGCGGATGCTTGACCTCCAAATAGCCGAGTTCTTGCGCGATTCGGGTGTTTTTGACCATCGAACGGCCCTCGACGACGACCCGCCGGTCGTACTCTTCAGCGACCCGAATAAAGTTTTGCAGCCGGTGTACGTGAGAGGCGAAGGTCGTGACGATCACACGTCCGGTGGCTTTTGAGACGAGCTGGTCTACGGCGTTCATCACGTCGCGTTCGCTCGGGGTGTAACCGGGGCGTTCGGCGTTGGTCGAATCTGAAATCAGCGCCAACACGCCCTCCTGCCCCGCTTGCGCGAGTTTGTGCAGGTGGCTGGTTTTGCCGTCGGCCGGGTTGTAGTCGAGCTTGAAGTCACCCGAGTGCACCACGCGCCCGATAGGGGTGTGGATAATCAAGCCGGAGTTGTCGGGGATCGAGTGCGTCATCCGGAAAAAATCGACGGTAAAGTATTTCGACACCTTGATGCGTTCATCGGTTGAGATTTCGCGGAGGTCGGCGTCGGATTCTTTAAGGCGAAACTCGTCGAATTTGCCGCGCAGGAGCCCTAAGGTCAGTTTGGCCCCGTACATCGGGATTTTCGGCAACAGCTTGATCATGTACGGCAGTCCGCCGATATGGTCTTCGTGACCGTGGGTGAGCACCCAACCTTTGATACGGGCGGCGTTTTCGATGACCCAGTCGATGCGGGGAACCAAGATATCGACGCCCAACATGTCGGCGTCGGGAAAGGCCAAACCACCGTCGATGAGCAAGATTTCGTCTTCGTACTCCATCGCGAACATGTTTTTGCCGATTTCGCCCATCCCGCCGATAGGGATGATGCGGAGCGCCTTGTTAGGCGCGTCTGAGTGATTTTCTTTGGGGGTGTCGGGTGCCGCGCGGTGGCGGTCTCCACTGTTTTCACGCGTAGTTTCACGCGCAGTTTCACGGGGTTCACGTCTACGTGGACGGTTCATAAATCTCCTTATAGATGCCGCAGGGTTTACGGCCCCCTTGTATAGGTACTTATAGCTATGCGCTTAGGTAGACAGGTACGTCCGTCAGGGGAGACGGGCGACCTTAGTGATTTGTCGGCCGTAGCAGTCATCGTTTGGTAAACTGCCTGGCGGTGTGGCCCTACCGCCTTACAGTTCAGCTTCCGGTTGGGTGTCCGGCAGGTAAGGTGTAAGGTAGCGCTGCAACCTGTTGGTTGAGGGTTAGGTTGCAGCTTTTGGTTTTAAGGTCGGCGCGGTCCACGGTCGCGGCTGCCGGAACGGTCGCCTCTCGGCGGACCTGAACGCGGTGCGCGCGGTGCAATCTTACCCTCCAACTCGGGCCGAATCAGGTCGAGCTTGCCGCGATTATCGATCCCGGCAATTTTGACCTGTAGCGCGTCGCCGACTTTAAGAAAATCTTCGACGTTGTTAACGCGCTCTTCGGCAATCTGCGAGATGTGCAGGAGCCCGTCGGTACCAGGGAAGATGTTGACGAACGCGCCAAAGTCTGCAACTTTAACGACTTTACCGTCGTAGGTTTTGCCGACTTCAGGGGTGGCAGTGAGCCCTTCGATCTGCGTTTTTACGGCGTCGGCTGCTCCTGCGTCTTCGCTATAGACTTTGATGAGGCCGTCTTCACCGACGTCGATCTGGACGCCCATCGCCTCGAGTTCACGAATCTGCTTGCCGCCCGGCCCGATCACGCTGCCGATCTTTTCTACCGGAATTTGTACCGTGACGATACGCGGCGCGTTACGCGAGACTTCACTGCGCGGGGCGCTCAGAGTTTCGTCCATAATGCCTAAGATGTGGGTACGCCCGACACGGGCCTGCGCGAGCGCCGCTTTCATAATCTCGGCGGTAATGCCCTGAATCTTGATGTCCATCTGCAAGGCGGTGACGCCGTCGCGGGTACCGGTGACCTTAAAGTCCATGTCGCCCAAGGCGTCTTCAGAACCCAGAATGTCGGACAAGATTTGGTAGTCGTCGCCCTCTTTAATCAGGCCCATCGCAATCCCGGCGACCGGTTTTTTAAGCGGCACGCCCGCGTCCATCATCGATAAGGTAGCGGCGCACACCGACGCCATCGACGACGACCCGTTTGATTCTAAAGTTTCAGCCACAACCCGAATCACATACCCGAAATCTTCTTGACTGGGAATCATCCGCTCTAAAGCCCGCCGCGCCAGGTTGCCGTGGCCGAGTTCACGCCTCGAGATACCCCGGAGCCGTTTGACTTCACCCGTGGAAAAGGGCGGAAAGTTGTAGTGGAGCATAAAGGTTTCGCTGGTCTCGAGGCCCAAGTCGTCGATCAGCCGGTCGTCTTTACCGGTGCCGAGCGTCGCTACACCTAAAACTTGTGTTTCGCCACGGGTGAATATTACCGAGCCGTGCGCTTTGGGAAGCACCCCCGCTTCGATCCAGATGGGCCGGATTTCGTCCGGTTTACGGCTGTCGGCGCGGAGGTGATCTTCTAACACCATCCGCCGCGATTCACGCTGCACGGCTGCCGAAAACGCCTCTTTTAAGAGCGCGATCTGCGCTTTGTCTTCGTCGGTGTCGGCGTCCGGGACACGCGCCGCGATCAGCGTATCGCGGAGCGTTTTGGTTGCCGCGCCCCGGTCTTTTTTGTTGGGCGTCAGCAGCGCGTCTTTGAGTCCGGCGTGAACCGCGCTCTGATAGACGCTCTCTTTTTCTTCGTCAGATGCGGACGCTTTGGCCTCGAAGGTTGCTTTTTCGTGACCGACTTCGGCGCGCATCGTTTCGATAAGGTCTAAAACGGGTTGCAGCTCGCTCTGGGCAAACTCGATAGCTCCGACCATCACGTCTTCGGGCAGCTCGTCGGCGCTCGCTTCGACCATCAGCACGGCGTCCCTAGACGCGGCGACGGTCAGCTCGAGCGCGGAACTCTGAAGCTGCTGCAGCGTCGGATAGAGGATGTACTCCCCCCCGTCGTAACCGACGCTGACACACGCGGTCGGCCCGTCCCAGGGGATGTTGGAAATTGACAGGGCCGCCGACGCGCCGATAGCGGCGACCATCGCCGGGTCGTTTTCTTGATCGGCGGATAAGACCGTGATGATGACCTGCACTTCGTTGCGCAAGCCTTTGGGGAATAAGGGCCGAATCTGCCGGTCGGTGATGCGGGCGTTTAGCGTCGCCTGCGTACCGGGACGCCCCTCACGCTTCATAAACGACCCTGGAATCTTGCCGATGGCGTAGTGCCGCTCTTCGTATTCGACGGTCAACGGCAAAAAGTCGGTCGTCCCGGCTGAATCCGACATATGCGCGGTAACGAGCACGACCGTGTCGCCGTAACGTGCTGTCACGCTGCCGGAGACGAGCTTGGCGTATTTGCCGGTCTCTAAGACCAGCTCGCGGCCTCCTAGCGTGGTGCTGTAGCGTTTACCTTCTGGAATATTCACCTAAACTCCTTTTGTTTTGGATAGCGTCTGTCACAAGATAGGTTCTGCATAGATTCTGCGTGGCTCGTGCAAATAGTATTAATTAAATAAGGGTTGTAAGCAGGTCCGGGCTAAAATCTGAAACCGGGCGAGGCAACGTGTGACCTCACCCGGTTTCGCGTCAAGATTGTAGTTTGCCGGACAAGCTATTACCTTGAACCTAGCGCCTTAAGCCTAGCCGGGCGATCAGGGCTTTGTAACCCTCGAAGTCAGTTTTCTCGAGGTACTTGAGTAGGCGTTTGCGGCGTCCGACCATCGTCAGCAGGCCGCGCCGACCGTGGTGGTCTTTGCGGTTGGCCTGTAGGTGCTGGCTGAGCTGATTGATGCGGGTAGTAAGCATCGCCACCTGGACTTCGGTCGAACCGGTGTTCTGGGCGCTGCCGCCGTACTCGGTAAAGATTTCGCTCTTTTGCTCTTTGGTAATCATAACTTCCTCTTTCTGGTAGATAAAGCCGCGCCCGGATAGGGTGGACGTAACCTTATTCCCCTTACTTGGTAAGCTGTTCCCGACATTGCAGATATTATGTGCAGGACGTCACGGCACCTAACGCAGTAGTCTAGCACGCTGCAACCTGCTTGTTCAAACGGCGGCGTACCAAAATACAAGTCTTCGGACGCTGCTTGGCTAAACCGCAGATTGGTTGCAGATTAGTTACTGTGCGCCGATGACAGGCGCGAAACGCGCCCAAACCAGTAAGCTGACCCCTATGCCGTCCCCCTATATGCATTTCGACCGTGCAGCCTGGGCTGGGCTGCGTGACGCTACGCCGCTTACGCTCTCGAAAGAAGACTTAGACGAACTCCGGGGTCTTAACGAAGACCTGTCTTTAGCTGAAGTCGCCGAGGTTTATCTGCCGCTGTCGCGTCTTCTCAACCTCTACGTCGCTAAGGCGCAAGAGCTGTTCCGCGTGACCGACGCTTTTTTAGGTAAACCTGTACGGATGGTGCCGTTTGTCATCGGGCTGGCGGGAAGCGTCGCGGTCGGAAAAAGTACGACCGCGAGGGTTCTGCAGGCGCTGCTCTCGCACTGGCCCGACCACCCGAAAGTCGATCTGGTGACGACCGACGGCTTTTTGTATCCGAACCGGGTGCTCGAGGCCAAGGGGCTGATGCACCGCAAAGGCTTTCCTGAAAGCTACGATCAGCGCCGCTTGCTGCGTTTCGTCGCTGATATCAAGTCGGGTACCGAGGCGCGTGCGCCCTTGTATTCGCACCTGAGTTATGACGTCGTACCGGGGCGCGTGGTGAGGGTCTCGAGGCCCGATATCGTTATCTTAGAAGGGCTCAACGTCCTCGGGCGCGGCGACGGTTTAGGCGACCGGGTTTCGGTTTCCGACTTTTTCGACTTTTCGGTCTATGTAGACGCGCACGAACAGCAGCTTTTGGACTGGTACACCGCGCGGTTTATGAAACTTAAAGAGACGGCGTTTCAGAATCCTTCGTCGTATTTTCATCACCTCGCCGACGTATCTACCAGCGAAGCGCAGGCGACCGCCGCGCGGATTTGGCGAGAGATCAACCTGCTCAATCTGCGTGAAAACATCGCCCCGACCCGCGAACGGGCGCGGCTTATCTTAGAAAAAGGGCCGGGCCACCGTGCTACAGGAGTCTATCTGCGGCGGCTCTAACGCCACTACTATCTACAGTTTGACGAATAACGTTAGCAGGTATACCCTGGGGGCACAGGTCGTCTGGTTGGCGACACGCTCACCCAGAAAAATACGCTCCAGCAGGCACGTTCTGACGATGACCTGCCTGTGCACTGTGGGTATGACCCGCATGGGGTATGCTTGTAGCAGCTTTGAACGGAAATGCTAAAAACTGAAACGAGTTGGTCGGAGAAAACAACGCCCGAGAACAAAGGAATGTGTAGCGCCGACGGTAGCCGCTTAGTGGCCTAGCGCGTAACTTAGCAGCATGGCTTGGACCCAAAAGACCTTTTCTCTACCGCCTAAACCCAGAGGCTTTCACCTCATCACCCGCGACGTGAGCGCGCAGCTACCCGAACTGCGCGAGCTAAAAGTCGGCTTGCTGCACCTGTTTATCCACCACACCTCGGCGAGTTTGACCTTAAACGAAAACGCTTCAGCAGACGTTCGCGCCGACTTCGAGCGGCACTTCAACGTGCTGGTACCCGAAGATGCGCCGTACTATCAGCATACGCTCGAGGACTCCGACGACATGCCCGCGCACCTCAAAGGATCGCTTTTGGGCTCTTCACTAACGATCCCGGTTAAAGACGGCGCGCTCTTACTCGGAACCTGGCAGGGGATTTACCTGTGCGAGCATCGTAACCACGGGGGCAGCCGGACGCTGAGCGCCACGTTAAACGGGGCGTAGCGTTCAAGCTACGCCCCGCTCGGTGCTCTCGAACCTTACGCGACTTTTTCTCGTTCGCGTTCGGCTTTGTTCCTCTCGAGATGCTTGGCGAGTTGCGCCTTGAGTTTTGAACGAATCGATGCTTTTTTGCTTTCGATGTCGAGTACTTTGGGGTTCCAGATGTCTTTTTTCACGTAGCCGAGCCCCAAAGTTTCGTAAAGCGCCCATTTGAGAAGGCGGAGCGGTTTGCTTTTAGGCAACCGGTAGGGCTGAATCGTAAGCCCCATATCCCTCAAGATCGTCGTGCGGTAATCGTCGGGTTTACCGATAAAAACGACCGGAATCCCCATCGCTAGGCACGGCATGGCGCAGTGCAGCTTCGAGGTGATAACCAGTGACGCTTCGTTTTTATAGGTGTCCAGAAGCTGTTTCATCATCTTGCGTTTGGTTTCGTCGTCGTAAAACGGCACGGTCATCTGACTGACCTTGAGCCCTTTTTTACGAAGCTCTTTAGGAACAGGGTAGTACTCGACGTCAACCAAAAAGACCTTGCCGTTTTCGGGGTCGTGTTCGCGTTTGGGGAATGTCAGCGTCAGGCATTTGCTGTAAAACGCGTCAACGCCGCGTTCGATGAGCCAGTCGCACGTCTGCTGGTCGCGGCAACCGATGGGTTCCTGGGTTTTAAGGTAGGCGATAGAATCGGGTTCTAAATAACGTTTGTTAAAGCCGTTGTAATAGGTTGCGTGAAACCCGAAAAAAACGGGCTCGAGCGCCTCCGAGGGGGGCCAGTTCTCCGGTTTATCGCTAAACCAGCCGTTCATGATCACGAGCGTTTTTTCGGGTCCCTGCAGCTGGTTGAGTGAGTCGCGGTCGATCCGGGTGTCGAGTTGCGGGAGGTACTGTTCGGCGGCAAAGCTCTGCACCTGATCGCCTAAATTGACGGAGGTGTCGTAGCGGAAGCTGGCAAATTTCATCTGGCGTCTTTCATACTACCTTGCATCTTATCGTCCTTCCCGAGACTTCAGCTTGCTGCGGCGAAGCCCTCGGATGATCGGGTGAAGTATCCGGGTACCCGGCGTACTCGGGCGTTTTTGAGCTGAGGGTAAGGGCGTGGTCAGGTGCGTTTTAGCACGCGGCGCGTAACCGGGGGGGCGCGCCAGCCCGGACAAAAGCTCTGTATAAGAGGCTATCGCATTTTCGAACGAGAAGTGTGCGGCCCGGTCCTCGAGTAGCTCGCGCGGTGTGGGCGCGCCTAGCGTTGCCAACATCGCCTGTGCGAGCGCGCCCGGATTGGCAACCTCGACGAGCGGGCCGAGCCGACCGTTTTCCAAAATCTCCGCCGGACCGCTCGGACAGTCTGTCGCGACGACCGGGCACCCGCACGCCATCGCCTCGACCAAGACGGTAGGCAGGCCCTCCCAACGAGATGAGAGAACGAACTGCGCTGCGCCGCGCATATACGCGTAAGGGTTTTCGACAAAACCGGGGAGCGCCACGTCGTCTTGTAGACCTAGCGCGGCGACTTCGGCTTCAAGGTCGGGCCGGAGTGTACCTTCACCTAAAATCATGAGGCGGCACGTGCGGGCCTGCCGAAGCTGAGCAAACGCTTTTAAGAGCGTACTAAAGTCTTTTTGTTCACGTAAGCGGCCGCTCGCCAGCAAAACCGGCGGCTGACCCTCGGCAAACCACGGGTGGGGGAGCGGCTGCTGCGAACGCTCCAACAGCGCCTTGCTGACGACCGGATTATAGATGGTCTCGAGTTTCGCCGTTGGAACACCGAAAGTCTCACCGACGTAGTCCGATACGCCTTCGGAAACCCCTACGATCTTGTCGGCGCGCCGGTACGCTAACGACTTAAGTTCTTGCACCGCTTTACTAAGCGCCGAGCGCGTTCGTTCCCGGTCAACCGCCGAATTGTCGTTGTGTTCGATTAAAATGACCTTGGTGCCGGTGCGCGCACAAGCAGCTGCGATGACGGCGGCAACATTGGCGTGAGCCAAGTGTGAGATAAGTACGTCGGGCTTACGCCGCTGTAAATAGCGCACGAGCTGCGGAACTGCACGCGCGACGTTGTGACCGAGCGCCAGATTAATCTGTTTGACGTCTTCTGGAACCTGCTCCAAAAAGGGACCCCACGCGTCAACCATAACCAGCTCTTGGGTAAATACATCACGGGGCAGACCCTGAAGTAAATTGACAGCGACCCGTTCCGCGCCGCCCCCAAGCAGATTTTTAACAAACGTCGTAACCACTATCTTTGCCATTTAGTACGTCCTTCCCCTACCAGCTCGGGTAGGCTGGATGACTATGGCGGCAGTTTAGCACGCACTTTTGGGGTCTAAAGCGTAGATGCCACAGCAGCGTTACAAACCGACTCTAAAACTAAGAAAATGAGGAAAACTTCACATTTTGTGTAGCTGGGTAACACTGTCTGCCGAGCACCTAACAGCTCAGGTTTTACCTGGCACTGAGCACCTACGGACCTGCTTACTTACAGCATTTCTAGGGGAGATCGACATAAGTATCATTATAGAAGGTGTGTGCTGGACAAATAAATTTACGCTAAGAGCGTTTCTGACTAGATGCTGAGTGCTGTTATCAGCTCAGTTAGCTGTCTGAATAAGGCCACGAGAGACGGCTTCAGGCTATGTGACCTATCCGTTAGGATCGGCGAGACGTTTGTATGCTGCCGTATACCGCCGCTCGGCAGATAACAGCCGAGCTTATGTGGCTTTCCTAAAAGGCTACCGCCGCTACGTCAAAAACAGCGTTCGTTATTTGTCGGCACTTCTGCCAGACTTGACGCTGCGTAACCGGTAAGCTTTCTAATCAGTGGAGCTTGATCAAGGCGCAGGTTGTTTAAGCGTGCGCCTCAAACCAGTCTGAAATAGCCCCCAACCGCGCTACGCGGCGGTCGGGCCTGCCGGAGCGTGAAAGTTCGTGACCTTCGTCCGGAAACCGGACGAACTGCGTTTCTCTGCCCAAACGTTTAAGGGCTACGAAAAACTGTTCCGCCTGTTCGACCGGGCAGCGGTGATCTTCGTCGGCGTGCAGAATCAGCAGCGGCGTCTCGACCTTCGTAACGTGTTTGAGCGGACTTTGCTCCCAAAGTTTGTCTAGGTCGGCCCACGGATTTCCGCCGACCTCTTGCGCCGCGAAGTTATAGCCGATATCCGAGGTGCCGTAAAACGAGACCCAGTTACAGATGCTGCGCTGCGTCACCGCAGAGCGGAACAGCTCGGTCTGCGTGACAAGCCAGTTGGTCATAAAACCGCCGTAAGAACCGCCGGTAAGGTGGATGGGCGCGTTTGGGTCGGTATGCTCAGCGCGCGCCGCCGCTGCAATTGCCATCACGTCGTCGGCGTCAACGGTGCCGTAGCGCCCCTGCATGGTGGTGGCGAAGTCCGCGCCGTAACTGCTCGAGCCTCTTGGGTTGCCGTACACGACCGTGTACCCTTGCGCCGCTAGCAGTTGAAACTCGAAGAAAAAGCCGTAGCCGTAATTCGTGTGCGGCCCCCCGTGAACTTGCAGCACCAGCGCCTTATCTTTCCGGGATTTGTGCGGCGAGAGCGTCCAGTACGCGAGTTTGGGGCCACCTTTGGCCTTGGCGCGCCCCTGCGAACCGGCCCCTGCAAGCTTATAGGTTTCGGCAAACGCAGTGTTGGCAGAGCTGAGCTGCGTCTCTTTTCCACGGGCGTCGCGGAAAAAGACTTCGCCGGGTCTGTCCGGCGTTTCGGCGGTAAAGGCGAAGCGTCCGTCTTGGTAGTGAAACCCGGTGACGGCGCGGTCGCCTTTTTGAACGGCGCGGAGCTTGCCGTCTAACGTAACCCGCAGCACGCCACTACGCCCTTCTTGATTGGCGTTGACGAAGATGCTCTTGTCGTCGGCCCAGGCGGGCGCGTTGGGATAGCTTCCAAATTGGCTGTCGCCGAGGACGCCGGGGAGGGTCTCGAGCTCGCCGGTCAAAAGTGTCGCGTCGCCCCCGTCAGCCGGAGCCAGCCAGAGACCTACCGGGCTGGCGAAGTTGCTTTGGTCGGTCGCCGCTAGAAGCGCCAGCTGCGTCCCATCCGGGCTCGGCGTCACCGAAGCGATACTTGTAAGGTTCGGTGCGAGCCGCTGCGCTTTGCCCTTGCCTGTTACGTCACAAACCCACACGTTGCTCTCCCACGCGTCTACTGCGTCAGGGTCTTTGGCTGCGACGAAATAAAGCTGTTCGCCGTCCGGACTAAATGCCAAGCTGCCGGGGCTGCTTTTAAGTTTGGTAAGCTTGTCGGCTTGCTGAGTCTCGAGGTCGAAAAGGTACACTTGTGCGGGTTCGGCAGACCGGAAGCCAACGCCGTCGCCCTTATAGAACAGCTGCTCGATAACTCTGGCTTCGCCTTTTTTCGCCCCCTCGTCTTCAAAGTCGCCCTGTGAGACGAACGCGACCTTTTCACCTGAAGGGTGCCAGGCGATCTCGCCGACGCCCGCCTTAAGCTCGGTCAGAACCTGGGCTTCACCACCGTCTAGAGGTATCACGTAGAGCTGCGGTTTGTCCTCGTCACCCCGTTTGGACACAAAAGCCAAACGCGTTCCGTCTGGGCTAAAGCGCGGCTGCGTGTTTGAACCGTTGTAGGTCAGCCTGCGCGGTTTTTCGCCGACGCTGTAAAGAACCAGCTGACTCTTATATTCGGGCGGCTTCTCCTTGTCGTCCGGTTGCTGAATAGTCGTCTCGACCCCCACAACCTGCTTCGCGTCGGGGCTGAGCTGCGCGTCTGAAACGAACACCAGGTCTAAAAGATGTTTTGCCTTGAGTTTGGCCATCCCTTTTTATACACGCTTTTGGGGTGAGGCTGCTTGAAAGCAGTAGCAGGAAGCAGGAATTAAGAAGCAGGCTGCGTTGCGCCTTGTTTGGAAATATTCTAACTTTTATGACAGACAGAGGCGAGCGACGATGCTCCAATCTTCCTGCATTCCTTCTCTTTTTATTGTCTCAACACGCTAGTACTCTGTCATCCTATTATTGATACAGCACCGAGGTGTAGTTTAGGGTCTAAGGTATGCCAACAAAGCGATACCTTGTCACCCTAACTCCCGAAGAACGAGCTAACCTTCTGAAATCCAT